>CEOU01008678.1_pt1 | contig 12458 bp, 22 predicted proteins | sample 530731 | NCBI WGS metagenome assembly CEOU01 (sample SAMEA2620894, study PRJEB7988) | marine metagenome | isolation source: saline water (ENVO:00002010), including
TTTTTAGCTTTTGTTTTAGCTTGAGAACCTTCACCATGTTCATATAGAACATTGTCGTAGGTTATATTCTCTACCCAATTCCATTTTGGAGTGCCTAGGACATCGTTATACGACCTTATCCATGCTGAGGGTATACCCCCTGTCATTGCCTTCCTAGAAGCCATCCTATCGTGGTTTCCAATGCATACATCAGCTTTTGGAAAAGAACTATACCATTTTCTAATTCTTTTTATAGCCAAAGATAGCTCGTGTCCTGCTGATAAACCATCAGGGTCTTGTTCATGGTATGAGAATCCATGCGAGTCTAGTATATCTCCTATAAATATAACATGATTACAGTTATATGTTGCATACATTTGTTCACAAAACTCTCGGTATCCTTCCAAACAAAACGGTTCATGGAGGTCTCCAATAATTAATATTCTTCTTTCTTTACGATTTATGTTTTCAAAAGCTATACGCTTGTTGCCACTTAATCGTGGTCGTATTTCATCATAGTGGTTCTTATCTCCACTAGGTAAACTGTGGGAGTTATATTTCATCTTCTATGTTTTCTAGTATAGAACGAAGCATACGGATGTTGTTCACTACTTCAACACGAAGTTCCTTATATTGTTGGTCTATTAAAAGCTCGTAGATGTTATTATTGGAGTTATGAATCTCATTCATCACAAAGTTGATGTGTTTGATTCTTTCATGTTCTACTCCTCTAATTGGCATAATTTTAGTTAATCGTATACTCCATTAAAAATTGTATTTAATTTCTTTTCAATAACCTCCTCAGTATCCGGCTTGGTTCTGTTCCTAATTAAATCGAACAGCTTCTTGAATCTTTTGTCTTTGAGTTGGTTAGTTTGGATTGTCTCTTTGAGACTCTGTATTTCCAAAGATAACATTTTATTTCTATCTTCCAAAACTAAAATATGTCCTTTCAGCTCATGAGGTCTCAATTCATCTATACTTGGGTCAGCTAATTTGTAGTATCTTAAGCAGGTTTGGTACTGAGAATATAACTCTTTATCATACTCTAGTATAAAATTTATACTTTTTAAATAGTGTAAGACTGATGCATGACTTTCTAGATTAAGATACGATGCGATGCTATTTACCTTCGAACCTTCGTCTCGCATTAACTTAGCAAATAACATTCTGCCGTTTACATGGTTTCTTTTACGAGTTTTATTCGTCAGTTTTATGTTGAAAACTTGGTTAATAATTTTTTTAAATAAGTTGGCTCGTGTAGATTCTCTGTAATATGGCTTCATTTGATTTAAGTGTTTGATTTTTTGAAACATAATCTAGATATGTGTCGCAATCAATTTGATTTACATTAATAAATATAGGAAAATCTTTTGGTTCGTGTATATATTCGACCTCAAAAAAATAAGGTGTTTCGTATTTCAAAACCCCTCCTATCTTTTGTGTGTACCCTTCAAGCATAGGTAACAAGTAAGCATTGCATTCTAAAAGGACTGCGATTGGTACGGCTAAGTAGTCAGCCATATCTTGCATGTCTTTCATCAAACTTTCATCAAACTCGTAATAGGTGTCAATCCCCTCTATATATTTCTGTAATGCATCCATGCTCCTCAAGTTCTTTTAATCTATACTTTTGCAATGTAGTTAGTCTACCCCTATTTGTTTTTACTTCGCTAAACAGAACCTGCGTGTTAGGGGGAATGGCAATTAAATCCGGTATACCGTTTTTATTTGTCTTTACTAGCTTAAGAACATAGTAACCTTTTGACTCAAGCTCCTTTATTCTTTTGCTTTGTATCTGCTGTTCTGTCATTTTTATAGTCTAAGTAAAATCCAATTCCCACAATCAAGTTCATTCCAATAGATGAAAATATCTCAACTAAATCGTGAAACGAGTGTATAGATAAATGCACATGACCTACCACCCAAAATGGAATTGCTAAATTTTCACTTATCCAAATCAAAGTAAATTTAACAAACCTCATACTACAAATTTAAGAAATCTCTTTTGAAGTGTTTTAAAGTATAGTCCTTCTTACGAGTAACAGCTTTATAGATTTTATCTTCAATTCCTGCCGAGGTAAAGACCCAATATATTTTATTGTGAAGTCTATTTTTTGTTGTCATCCTATCACGAGACTGCCAATAGGAGGTAGCAGAAAAATCTATGTTATAGTAAATTAATGCATCGGCTTTGCGTAAACTTATACCTTCCCTCCCACTAACAATCTGCAAAGCTATACTTTTATCTGTCTCATTGAAGACGCTTAGTTCCGTTGAAATGGTCTCCCCATAAACTTCCTTAATTGCTTTTAATTCTTCTTTGAACTTATAAAAGATAGCAATCTTTTTACCTGAAAATTTATTTTTAATAAACTCAGCTTTTGTTAAGTCTAACACCATTGAACTACCGCTTTCAAATTTAACAGTACCGGAAAAGATTTGGTGTAGCTTTGACATTAGCTTCACAGGTGTATCTCCCATGATTACCTCATCTTTACCCTCAACTACTAAATGTTTTTGTAGTTTCTTAGCAAGACTATAAGTCGCATCTTTCATGCGAACATACAAAATTTCTTCTGTAGTTTGCACTTCAAAACCTGCGTTTTTTTGACTAAAGTTTATTGTAAATGGTCGCATCATTTCAAGGATGCTTTCGTGTCCGGCAGAGTAATCTCGAATCTGAAGTCCACCGATTGGTTTGATTCTGACATTAACATAGTCATCAGAAAACCTATAAAAATTTTTATAATGAGCAAATGGATTTGTAGGGATTCCGTACACTTGATGATACATTTGACTGAATGACTCAGGTGTTGGAGTTCCTGACAGAAGAATTACGAATGGTTTTGTTTTGCCTATCAGCTCCTTTACTTGCTTTGCTCTTTTGCTTGGCTTAGGAAACGCACCCATAGAATGAGCTTCATCACAGATGATGACATCCCATTGAATGTCAGGAATCTTGTGAATGCTTTCGTAATTGATTGTAGTTAAATTAAAGGAAGGATTGAGTAGTTGATAGTCATCTTCAATACTAGAGATGGCTTTCTTCTTTGTAACAAACAAAACGTTTACAGCTTTTACTCTGTCTGCAATACCTAAGCTAGTTAGGGTCTTGCCTGTTCGTACCTCCATAGCAAGGTAGACAAACCCCCTACTCAATAAGGTTTGACTACCTATGTCTATGATGGTTTTTTGATATGGTCTTAGCTCTATGACTTCCAAGTTTTTTCAAAGACACCCTTTGAGTTCATGACCATAGTTAAACGATAACAATCAGGAAACATCGTCTTTGCTTCATCCCATGTTAGACCATCTGCTTTAAGAACCTCAAAGTTTCTTACTAGCTTCTCGTCATCCCAATAATGTTTTTTCGTTTTGTTGCAATAGATGACAGACTTTTTTTCAATGCCGCCTTTTGCTTCCGAATCTAGTTGCGTTTTGTGAAACGCATCGTTTAACCAATTTTCTAAGTTTTTCATAATGTAATTTAATTTAATTAACACAACCACTATTAGTTGATTCTACAAATATACGAAAATTAGACGAGAAATCCAAATCCCTTCGTAGAGCTTAAATTTTTCGATGCTTATTTTCCGTCCAAGAATCTAAGATTGCTGTGATTTTTGCACACTTCTCATAGTGTTCTATTTCTGTAAAAAAATCTAACATGTTTTCTAAAACTTCTTTGTCTACCGGCTGAAGTACATCATGTATATACACCCCTTTGTCTGTGCCTACAAGTGCATTGTCAAATCTTTCTTCAACAATTACATTGTATGAATTTATCATAGCATTATACACCATCACCTCATTGTCTTCTTCTCTACTCATAGTTCTAATTTACTATTATATTCTAACTCATGTTTGCTTCGAAACCTAATCCATTTACCTGCAGCATCTCTTCCTTCTTCCGGTGGTACACCTTGTTTGAAAACTCCATAGGCAGTCAACCACTTATAAAATCTAGTCCTAGATATTGTCATTTTAGCTTTTGGTCCATAGTCAGGATTCTCTTCTATAAAGTTAAAATATAAATCTTGTTTACGCAACTGCACATTTAGTTGTAGCAGTTCATTTGGTTCATGACCTGTTACTAATCCACACCATTCTATAAAGTCGTGTGAGGTTTCAGCTGACAGCTGTCGCACTTTTAAATTTACAAAAACAGATTGAATCAGACCTTTATCTAAATACAGCTGCAAACATGATATCATATAGTTATCAAACTCACACCACATGTCTTCATCCCAATCTCCAAACATTAATTTACCAAACTCATCAAAAGGTGTAAATGTTTTATTGTAGTATTGATGTAACTCTAACTCCCATTTACGTCTAGCAAAAGAATTACCTGCACCTTTGATTGCGTAGTTCGTTGTGATAGCTATCTTAGGAGATTTGCTAAAAGGAATTTTGATTGCATCTTTATTTTTCTTTTCAAGTGTAAGACCTTCAGTAATCAAACTAAATAATCTTTCAAAATCAAAATACTTTTTTACATCATCAAAACAAAGTATCTGTGTATCTGCAGAAACTAACTGATATGCAAAAGACCTTTCGAATGCAAAACTTTTACCATCAATAGTTACAAGTTTTTTCATGTGTGATAATGCATTCATGAACAAACCTTTACCTGTACCACCTTCAGGGTTGTCGCTTATAACCTCATCATTCAAGATTACAGCCGGACAAAATGAAAGGTTCTTGTAACCATGCATCATAAATCCTATTGTAGACTCCATTGATTTTATTCGGCTTTCATTTTTTGCACATATATTTGTAATGAAAGTTTTATAATCACAATTATCTATTTCACATTTTTTAAAGTCTCTGTCTATAACATGGTCTTTCCATACAAAACCACCCAAGTCTATGTAATCAATCGTAGTTACACTATCCTTTGTAATTTTTACAGCACAATTTTTATAATACAAGTATGACGTATTTTTATTGTCAGCTATAAAATAAATGTTGACAGATGAAAGTAGAGTAAGAAACTCATCCTTAAAAAATCTTGTGTTGTCTGCAAAGTAATTGTAGATAGACAAGTCATCAAGCTCTATCAATCCACTTAATATAAAATCTTTTATTTCTTTTTCAGTAGTGTGGTCAATCAAATTATTTTGTACTCTTACAAATACATAATTCTTACTACCTTCAGGACAAAATTTATAGAATCCATTGTCTTCCAAGTATTCTTTAAATAAAACATGAACTATTTTTATAGTACCCTTATCGTTTTTTACCCAAAAAGTCTGATTGTTATTTGACTCTTCAGCTTTATTCAATACTGAATCTATTATTGCTTTGTCTAATTTTGATTCCTCTAACTGAGTTCTTATTTCTTTTTTTGATACACCTCTTCTAAGTTTGCCTTTTACTTGGTTTACCTTTTCTTCATCTTCGTAAAATTTAGTTCCAAAGTTTTGTGTGTGTGAGTATGCAGAGTCAATAGTTCTTTCTATCTCCCTTGTTGTAAAATCTTTTGTACTAAATTGACCTAACACATAAGATGCTAAACTCTTGTTGACTCCAAAATCATTTAACGCTGATGCAAGGACATATGCGTTTTGATTTCGTTGCCCTTCCATCATTGGATATTTTTTATTCCACCACTTTAAAAGTATATCTACTATTTTATTTTCATCTGTGATAGGAATTGTTAAAGGGTCTTTATGTATATTGACTTCTACATATTCCTCTTCCTCAATCTTATCCCATACTTTAGAATTTTTATTTATGTGGATGATGGGGTCGTATGATTCATAACACACCCTTGATAAATTTTTAGAAGTAACATCAAAGTAAGGTGAGTTAAAATGTTTTTCTAATGAATTAAAATATTTTGTATGGTTCTCTGCATCAGCCGGAATCTTTACTAATACTTTTAATCCATTACCGGATGGAGATACAAAGACTGCATAAACATATTTGTTTGAACTTAAAGTTTCTTTATCTAACATTAATGTTTTGAAATCAGGATAGCCATCAAAATCAAGACAGATGATTCCGCTATGCACTATAAGAGAGTTGTCTGCTCTTTTATTAAATGTTCCTGAAAAACATATTGCCGGTAGTTGTTTTTTTAATTCATTTCTTTCTGCCTTCTTCTTCTCTTTTCTTATCTTTTGTACTAGCTCTTTTGAATCAGAACCTTCCTTGATTCTATCTAGTATTGTCTCTATACTTACATGGTATGGAGTAATGGTTTCTTTAATATTTTTGAATATTGTTACTTGCTGTGTCATTTTAATGTTGATTTTATGTTGATTTTTTATTTATAACTCGTTGATTATCAGTATTAGTGTTGAAAATGTTGTATATATTATTAATTAAGAATAAAAAAAATAAAAAAAAATATATAAAAAACTATATAGCTCTATGGAGAGCTGTAAAATTAGCATTTCAACACAAAAAAAAGCTGAAAAAAGGAGGATAAAATCCTCCTTGATTCAACAACAATAGCGGACTTAAAAAGGTAAGTCATGATTTACCGGTGTCGGCTCAGGTGTGGTGTTTGCTTCTTCCTTTTTTTCAAAAGGATGTTCAATCTTCAAACTAAAATATGATTTACCATCTTTAGTTTTACTGACCCAACCTGCTAAATCATAAACATTTCCGTTTGGGTCTGTGCAACTACCTGTGTAATCAGGATGTGTTTCCTTTTCTTTATAGTCATTTTTAAACAGACTTCCACTCGATGCTTTGTGTACGAATTTCTCTTCTTGTGCCATCTTCTTTGATTTTAATATGATGTTCCAAATGGTTAATTGTTGAGATGATAATGTTTGTCTTTTCATCTTTACTACATGCAGTCATTGGAACTTCAACCCACATGATAGTATTTGGTGGAGTACGCTTTGGTAGTTTACTCCACATTTTTTTAAATAGTTTTTTTAACATAATAATTATTTATGTCCTCTACTGAAACTTCACCGTTAGCAAAGAACTGATTATAAACATTTACTGCTTCTTTTACTTTTTCTTCTCCTTTAGCCAATGCCATTTCGCTAGTCTCAAAGACTCCGCATATGCCAAACCTATCAGGACTTTTGTCTATTACTATAAAGATAACAGGTTTTCCAAAAAGGTGTTGGTATATATATGCTTGGCTATCGTAATTATAATAATAGCTGTTGCGGTCAAATTTAGATATATCACTTGTAGTTTTTAAATCAATAACATAATCAGATGATATGATGTCGGCTTTCCCTTTCCATTCAACTCCAAATAATTCTTTTATCTGTGGTTGTTCGTAAGTATTTTTTGGATTCCTAATCATACTAAACAGCTCTATGTTTTCTAGCAAAATATCTACTAGCATTTCACATTCGTCAGCTTCCTTTTGTAATAACCTTATATTACCATCCTCACATGCTTCCTTATAAACTTTTGTGTAACGAGTGGATGCATCCACTATCTCAAATTGTTTTGCCTTTTCCGGCTCTAAAATTAATTGATGAAAGTATCTGCCAAATAAAAAATTTTTATTGTCAGGTTGCTCTTGCATAAATAATTTAGGATGGGTTAGTAATTGGCTAATATTAGAATTAGACAAATAGTTACGACCAATACCTTTATAATATTCTTGGTCGTCTTTTAACTTTTCTATGATATCTTTCATGCTAATTCTTTAAAGTTTTTAGCAATCGCTTCTGTATATTCATCATCTATTTCATACATCTTTCTTAACTCTTGACCACACCATTTAAGACCTTTAGATTTATTCTTTGCAATAAATTCTAAAGCAACAGCATAGTTATCACCAACCTGTATAGATGGTAGTGTTGTTACTTGATTAAAATGTACGGCTTGTTTACTTGGTGATGAATTTAGTTTTGCATTAGCAACTTCTTCGTAGGATGCTACGGCAGAATCTAATCCTATACCTAGATTACCTAAAGCTCGACCCCAAGCTGATGTCTCGCAATTCTCTACATATGAAGTTTTATTAATAAAGCTGCTGCCTTTGACCTCTTCAGCCAATCCGGTAGCAACAACCTTACCTTCTTCATTAGTGATTACAGCTTTAATCAAAATGGAGCTGTCAGTTTTTTCAACCACCTCTGTGATTAAAGAATGATTTTTGAAATTAGTTCTGAAATACTTTAGTCTTTCATGAACCTCAACGTATTTTTTACCTTTTACGTCAATAGTTTTTAGTTTTTTACTCATAACATTTATTTAATTAGATTTAATTTTTGTGAAACTTTGGTAAACCTTTGCATGATTCTTTCTCGATTTGCTTTGAGACTTTGAATATGCTTGGCATTTTTACGGGAGTTCACTTCATCCCTTATTTTACTTTCTATAATATCTAGCTTAGACCTGTAATTAGATAAAGCAAGATTGAACACACCATACCTCCATCCTCGTTCAAAAAAATCTTCTAAATCTTCTTTTGGTACAAGAGAATAAAAATCACCACCCTTTGTTGTGTTGTGAATATTTATCTCGCCTGTGTGTTTTATTTTTTCTATACGGATTCCATATAAAATATTGGCTTCCATACCATCGCCATCTAGAGATGCTGTGTAGCTATCTTCCTGTGCTTGTTCAAGTATATCTTCTAAAGTGTAACGCATTCATCTATGCTTTTACAAACAGCTATAAAATCTTTATCTCTAACCTTGTCATCTTCAACTGCATTGATTCCATGTATGATTGATGAATGACCAATATTGTAGCCGCTCTCTTTCATAAACTGCTCGATGTATGTTAATTTCATCGGTCTTTTTTTACACAAAAAATAAAGCATATGACGAGCATCAACTACTGCTCTAGTTTTATCTTTTGAAAATAATTTATCTGTCGTAATATTGTGAACTTCTGCTACTTTTTGAGCATACTTATTGAATATTTCTTTTTTATAATTCATTTAAATTTAGTTTGATTTAAAAAATTTAAAGGGGGAGAAACAAAAACATTTAACATTATGGAAAGCTCTTATACATTCCTTTAGATTATTAATAACAAACTCCCCCCTTAAACCAACATTATGAAACGCAAATATAGTCATTGTTTATTTCTTGTCCAAATTTTCACGAGCAATAATTAATAAAATTATATACCCACACAAGTCAAACAATGTGTCCTCAGTTTCATCGGACAATCCCTTATTCCTGATTCTAGCTAACTTATCATCTATCCTTGCAGACAATCCATCTACAGCATTAGCTTTGGAAAAAATATTTAGTGGTGTAAGTGCAGAGTTGCCGTAAGCTGTGTTCTTTTCCAACAGCATATTATATACTCTTGCAGTTACATCTTTTATCTTGTCGGTATTTGGATTTACTTTTTTCTTTGCCTTCAAGATTTCTTTACCTTCGTTCATGTAATGATTCATTGATTGGTAGAATCTTTTGTGTAAGGAGCAGTTATATGACCGGCAATAATATCATATAAAATTTTTTCTCCTTCAGCTTTTGATGTTACTGTGTGATAGTTATTGTAGTATCTTATGTAATACTTTTTACCCATTTGTTGTAACAGCATAGAGCCGACATATCGGTAGATATATTCAGCATCTCTTTCAACCATTAATCCCATGTCTATCAACGAGATATCTCGCTTGTAATAATTAGACATGTAAGTTTTGTATTTCATCTTCCTACCGGTAGCTTTAAACTTTGCTAGGGTCATAGGTTTTTTACCTTCATACTGCTGTATCTTTTGGATATAGCTTTTGTTAGGTTTTTTTTGTAGCTTTTCTGTAAGCACTTCGTGATTTAGTATATTCATATTTATTTATTTTAATGCGTCTGTACATTTAACCCACCAATGTCCATCGATGAGTTTTTTTTCAACATCTCCCCAATGATTCTTTACCTTGTCAGACATGTGTCTGTGGAGGTGAACTCGCAGCTTTCGATTCTGCTCCTTCTCGTTGAGGTATAGTTGAAATATTTTTTTGTCCTTTTCTATTGACATTTAATTTTAATTTTTTATGGTCAACAAAACGCTTTTTGTGATTAACCTTACCACTATATTTGAAGTAGCGGTCTAGGTCAATCACATTGCGTTTGCGTACCTTGTTAATCTCCTTTTGTATGCGGAGAAACTTGATTATATGTTTGGTCATATCTTACTACGAATCCAAATGTAAATTAGGCACAAAATTGCACCCATGAAAGATACAAAGGTAGCAATATATTTGTCTCTCATTTTATTACTCATTGCTGTTTAATTTCAACACACCTTTCAAAGATAGTATGGTCTTCAATATCTCTTTCAACTCTAAGTTTTAGTGAGCTGAGAATCAAGTCCTCAATCTCATCATACTTCTTGTTAAAGAACTCCTGAGCTTCATCAGTATACTCGGTGCATATCACCTTGCCTGTTTCTAAATGTTTAACTTCTTTGATAGTGTTCGTTCCAAATTTCATAGTTGTAACTTCACATGCTAAGTCTGAAACTAATTCAATTAGTCTTTCGTTTTCAATAAATAATCTCATCATAATATTTAAATTTAAATTAATAATAATAGGCAGAGAGTAGGGCTACGTTAAACAACTGCGTGGGTTAGCTCTCTTTTAAAAGTTCCGCTCCTTTACTTACCTAAGTTTTTGTAACACCTGTGTTACAAGTGTTACATTCTGTTAATCTCCTTCAAGTGTTTGAGCATAGATTGTAAGCCGTATCGCATACCTTCGTAGAACTTCCGGTCATGGCTATCCATAATCCATGATTGGTCTTCTAGGATGTCTGATACTATGCCTTGCATTCTACTCCATGCAATACCTAGCGTCCAATCTTTTTCATGTGATTTATTCACATGCTCTTCAACTTGTTTCAAGTAATCCTGAAAATTATTGGAGTTGTTTTCAATTTTTCGTAGCTCTCTTCTTTGCTCGAGACCTAGCCATCTTTTTTCTCTCATAGTTTTTGATTTAGTGTCCGTATTTTTTTAAAACATTGTTCAGGGTCTCAAACGCATTGTATTTGTTTAAGACAGTCTTCTTTTCTTCTCTGAACTCTTCTTCATCACCACCTTTCACCATTAAGGTTTGTGTGTGTGCAGTTATGATTCCGGCATCGTCTGTATCTTCACCGCTGTAATTTATCTTGCCTTGCAGATATATTTTTTTCGGTTCAAGAAACTTGTTTACTATCAGCTGCAGCCAATCGTAGTAGCAATAGAATTTCTCCTCTTGATTCCACTCTAGATAGTGGTCTCCTTTTTCTTCGTAAATTTCCCACTTCAACCATATACTCGGAGCGTCTTCTCTTCCGGTAGTATATTGGCTATCGTGAATCGTGTGTCTTGGCTCTTGCCAATTATTGTAAAAGTCGATTAACTCGTTGTCTGTCAGTTTTTTAGATAACTTTAGTCGACCATCAAAAAATGTTGTGTATCCCATAATGTTTGGATTTAATTAATACTTAATTTAGTGAACACTTTGAAATCTTGTTCAGGATTTTAGAACGCAGACGAGGATTCGAACCTCACTTTATTAACCTAACGTCATGTGTCAAAATCAGTAAGGGAGTTATGATTCTCCTTACCTATAACCACTTCCGACCTCCAAGGTAGCATCTGCGTTTCAATATGCAATAATACGAATTAATAATTTAATAAACAAATTTTAGACGAACTTTTTTTTATTGCTCCGGTTTATAATCAGGATTTGGAGCATTCTCAGTCGTCAAAACTTGCAGCATTACAGCATCCATAAATCGCTCTAAGACGTATCCAAACTTCGCATCGAAATTGTGGTCTTCTTGCCACTCTCTCAACCAATTTTTGAAGTCTCTAAGCACCTTATAATTTGTCATGTGTCTGCTCATCCAACTCAACATATTGTCGTAATATTCAGTAACAATATACTTGTCATGGATGGTACAATTACCACCACAATAGGAGCAGTCTTCTGCAATCTCTTCTACGTCTTCATCGTCATCATAGGAGTTACATACCTCGATGTACTCCCAACCACTTCCACCGCAATCAGGACAATCCGTAAATCGTTCCTCAATTACATTGCAGTTTCCGTTGTTGAAGTAGTCGTAATAGAATCTATTAGCGACTCGAATCAGCTCACCATGAATGGTCTCAGCTTCCGCAGAAGAAGGCACTAGCTTTTCGTACAGCTCGTTATGTTCTTTTTGGTACACTCCTTCATCGTTCCAATAGGTCTTGCCTAGCGGTGTTGATTTGCCATGATGCTCGGCTGTTTTTTCCATCCAAGCCATCCAATCGATTAATATTTTACGAGCATCGATTTTGCTCATACCGAATCTGCGTTGTAGGTAGGGGGTCGCACCTAGCATATTTGTCTCCCCTGACATCTGCAAATCGCAGAGGTAATTAAAATGTGTGTTCATAATGTTTACATTTTAAATTAATAAATCCGTTTCATCCTTTTGGAATCATCAGGCATGATACACATCATGCTACGGAGGAGGTGTTAACCTCCTGTCGTATTAATATTTACCCATAATCACTATGCTCTCTATAATTTTATTTGACTCTGCAT
>CEOU01020528.1_pt1 | contig 12395 bp, 22 predicted proteins | sample 530731 | NCBI WGS metagenome assembly CEOU01 (sample SAMEA2620894, study PRJEB7988) | marine metagenome | isolation source: saline water (ENVO:00002010), including
GAATCTGGTCACTCTCGTGTATATCTACACGGCAACCACATCGCCACCATTGGTGACAACTTCGTCACAGTTACAGACGCTGGGTATCAAACAAGGACTACAAAGTCACGACTAAATGCAATCATCCGCGAACACTGCATCGAAGGTGAGAGTATTTATCAGAAACGTGGCGAGTGGTTTGTGAGAACTTATACGACAGACGGTAACAGCATTTTGAATCTTCCTTTCTACGGTACTTACACCTTCTGATAATCATGTCATCTCTCACAATCAAGACAAACAATCATCCACGCCAGCTTATGTCTGGTCTCACGCTAAATCTGCATGTGGGTGAGAAGAAGGCCGCTGAGATTCGTCAGCAGTTTGATTACCTGAACGACGAAGAATTTGAGAACGAGAACTTCATAACCTACAAAGGTTATACATACGCAATGTGTGACTTTATGCGAAACAATCAATCCCCAGACAGTGAAATGTATGGGTGGGATGGTGTCGCCGCTGACTCTTATTTCAGCGGAGTTCTTCTCAAATATGTAGAAGATTCTGACTACAACGAAGTTATTCTTGCCACCTATTTTTCCTGATCATGAAACTATTCAAAGTTTATTACTTCGACCACGTTCTCGATCGTGGCAAGATCCAAGACATCTACGCCAAAGATGTTGAGCAAGCCGCAGACAAGTGGCAGAACATGAGACTCAGCACTCAGGAAACTTTATGCGTGGAGGAAATTTGATTATGAGCATTACAAATGCACGCAAACGTCATCTCAAATGGGAGATTATCGACGTTTCTTTCAACCTGATGGAGTATTACGAAGAACTGCGCTTTGAAGAACTAACAGACGAAGAGCGTATGTATATGCGTAAGACAATTAGTTCTTTAGCTAAGTACCTTCAAATCGAAAACCACGTTTGCATCATTTGATCATGAAACTGACTAACAAACAGAAAGAGTTTATCCGATGGTATGTAGCGACCGAGATATCTGCGGAAGTGTTGGAAAGAATAGGTGAATATGAATTTTTACAGGATAAAGATGGAGAAGTTCAAGATGAAGTGTGGACTTATATAAATTCTCTGTCCGACAGAGTGTACGCCTTCTTTAATTACCCAAAACAACCTTACATTTAATTATGAACATCAAACTAAATGCCTACGAGCTGATGACTGTCACTCTCCCTGATGGTCAGACTGTCGAAATTGACGCTCGAAACAAGTGGGAGACTGACATCTACGTTAACAATCGGCATGGTGATTGCTATAAATCACTTATTGTTGAGCAGTGGCAAGACGATCAACCTGATCCCTCTCTGTCTGCCGCTGAACGAAACCCTAACCTCCGCTGATCATGACTCCTGAACAACGCAACCAGCTGATCAAAGACTATTGCTATGCAGCTGTGATGGATTTATCTGTCAATGAACTCTGCGAATTTGTCGTCGAGATGATGATTGACGGCTTTTCTGAAACCTCAGATGCAGATCTGATCAAGCAAGTTAAAGCAAACTATCCCGAAGTTTTCGAGGACGATGATGACGATGCTGATGTTGGCTCTGTTGTAATTAAATCTAAGCCTGTACCCAGAGCACCTATTGCAAAATCTGCACCACCTTGGGCACCTAAAGGTTTCAAGAATTAAACCATGAATTTACAACAACGTTACCAAGAGTATTTGAGTGACTTTGATCCCACGCCTCAGCATCTCTACGACGAACCTTATTCGCCGCTTGAGTATGAAGAATGGGTCGAAGAAAATCACCCAGATATGCTCACACAGTTGACTTATTCACAACTGAATGATGCACATCATCAGACGTTAGTTGCTGATGCACACACTCCTATGTGGTGCAGATACTTCTACGCTTACCTGGAATTTATCACCGACAACGATCATGACTGACAAGAATGCTCCGCTGACTGTGGATGAGATCAGCAAAGCTGCTGATGAATTCTTTCCTCTCTTTAATGAGATTCTCACTCGTATGCCAGACGGTTCAAAGATCGAAGACACTCTCAAAGTTATGGAGAATGTTGCTCGTGTTGCACAGCGCAATCGTGCTGAGGAACGTGAGAAGTTTGGCTTTAACAAACTGAACGGAGGTAATGCTGATGGCTAAGAGAATCAAACGCATCATCATCACTCGCGCGATTGTTTACGACCGTGTTGTATTTGATCAGAAGCAAGGTATCACCGACGACGAACAGTTTGTTCGATGGGTGAAAGACGTTGTTGATGATGATTTCAAGTATCCATCTAATTTCACCGAAGACTTTTCACTTCAACAAACACAATGAGCATTCATTTAGTTATCTCAAGTGACGAAAAGTACGCGATTGTTAATGCACTCGCGTTCTATGACATGTACCACACTGCTAAACAAGATTTCAACAGCGATGCAAAAGAGCAGTGGCAGATGTGCTTCCGCGAGGATAATCGTGGGGCAGAAGTTGTAGACAAACTAGCTACTAAAATTGCAAACTCTTTTTGAATCATGACTAAACCAAACGGCTACGTTCTTCAGCGTGGTTTCTCTCCTATTGACGGGAAACCTTTCGTGGTGATCATGACCATGAACAGCAACAATCGCAAGACCGGGAAGATGCTTCAGGTCTGGATTCTTAACGAGAGTGTGAATCCTGTGGAAGCTATTGCAACGGGAGCAGACTACACAATCTGCGGAGACTGCCCACACCGCAAGCAATCTGACGGTTCACGTTCTTGTTATGTGAATGTGGGTCAAGCTCCAAACAGTATCTGGAAAGCTTACAAGCGTGGCAGCTACGGCAACTTGTCCGACCTTGATCTGGCTGAGATTAAAGGCAAGCGCATCAGGTGGGGAGCTTACGGTGATCCATCCATCATCGATCGCTACTTAGTTAAAGCACTCAACAAACATGCTGCTGGTCACACTGGTTACACACATCAGTGGAGACAACCATGGGCACAGTGGTGCAAAGGTTTGTTTCAGGCATCATGTGATGGCATGGCTGACTACTTAGATGCAACAGCTCACGGCTGGAAAACATTTGCTGTGATCCCGCAAGGTAGTGAGGCATACAGTGGTAAGCTCTGCCCTGCCACGGCTGACAACAGTCAGGCAACTTGTGCGACATGTAAGCTCTGCGATGGTGCCAAGACTGACATCTTCGTAGAGGCTCACGGGACTGGCGCTAAGTACGTCTAACCGTAGATCTCATTACTCTCTTCTCCCTAGTATTAACTTGGTTCAATTATGGGAATGATCATGGATCTTTCTACAACAGAAGCTAACTTTCTTGCGCATGCTGTTGAAGTTTGGTCAGGTGTCCAGCCAGGAGAGAAAGACGGCAAGCTAACCTACATCGACACAAAGGACGAAAAGATCTTGCTCACCAGTGACGAGATCGAAGCCCTTTACAAACGACTCGAATTCAGGAGCTGCACTTGAAACGCAACCACAGAACTAAGACGGTTCTTTATATCCAGAAGCGCAGCTTTAACTCAGCAGGCAGGGTTCAAATTGAAACTGTCGCTGAATGCAAAACTAACAAGGAGGCCATCAAACTTATCAACAAATTTTCCTCTGAGGATCCGAACGCAAAGTATTACACAATGCACCGTCCTTGTGACGCGTACATAAATCAAACCAACACCTAATTTCAAATGGCTAAAACTTACAAACTTCCGATGTCTCGTGAAGACTGGCAGTGTTACTTAGACACACCGCAAGAAGTTGTTGATCTGATCAACACCAGCTGCCAGCGAGCACTCAAAGCATCACAAGATCCGCACACAGGTCTACGCCGTGTCTACATGGTTCTGAATGACTTCGTGGAGTTCGGTCTGCGAGACACAGAGTGTGACCACGTTGCTGTTGCTGTAGTTAATGCACATTTCAAAGATCAACCTGATGTCAACAGGTACTCTGTTGGTTTCGTTTGAACATCATTACTTGACACCATCTGCATTTTGCTTTTATATTGCCAACGTTGGCACAATCCCATCAAAACAACATGACCCTACGCTCCTGGCGCATCAGTGAGAACAACTTCGTGACGACTGACATCTACAAGTCACCACGCCTGCGTCACACTCTCGCTCGTTTCATCGCACGTCTACTTCGTATCTGATCATGAAACTAACTAAGTACGACATCAACATCCTCATCCAAAAACTTGATGACGAACTTGAGGAACTGAGGAAAGGTAATTGGTGGGCAGTTGCTGCTTCTCAGGCACAGATCGTTGAGATTCAAAGCAAGTTGTACAACCATCTTGTGGAAGTTTTGGAGGAGGATCCAGGCGAATGACAACTAAGATCGACGAGAAACTCTCAAACGCAATTCTCACAGGGTGTGATCTCAAGGCCAGCAAGTACCGAGTGGATCACTTTAAGTTCCCTTGGTTACCTAAGACTGAGATACAATCTCGCATCGACATCTACTTCCAAGACAAACGCATCGTCGAGATTACTGACGAACACGTCAGGATGAATCACCAGGGCTTTGTCACTCAAGCTTTCGCATCTCGCTTGCGATGCATTTTCAAAACGGCTTGTGACAATCTCCACGACATCCAATATGGAAACGGGAGGATTTATGTTAGAACACCAAGTGCTGTAGAAGGTATTCAATACAACTTCTACTTACTTGAGCAAGACCCAAAGTGGGTCACAATCAGACGTCCTTCACACGAGGAATCAAATGTCAACGACTGATGAGATCTACACAGAAGCAATTCTGTTCATGCTCGATAGCATCGCGCCTACCGAACGCTTGAACATCAAGAATGATCTGAAGCTTAAGCTTGAACGAGCGTACGAACTACAGCCTTCAACCCTTGCTGGACTGAAGGCTTTAGAACGTATTCTTTTGGCGTCAGACTTCTCACGCCAGCTCAGTGGTTAACTTCACGTAGGGGACACCGCGATAAACGAGAATGTTCTCTTTAACCACAGCGTTCTCCATCATCATGCGGTCGAGTTGGTTCTTCACTTCAGCACGATGGGCACGAGCCTTGTTGCGGTTGAGGTGAAGCAGGAAAGCAGCGTTCATGACGTTTGCAAACTGTAGTAATTGCTACTTTAACACTGCACATTCTTCTTTGTAGTTCACCCTGTAACACAAATGAACAACCAAAACCTATCACCACTTTTCACGTTTGGACTCGCTGGTCTGGCAGGATTTGTCCTTTGCATGACAACCACACGGGTCATGGTTGAAGTAGCAAACTCAAAAGCTCGACAAGAATGTCGGGTCAACCATCATCGCAGATACATTTACATGCACACTGTCGTTGGTGACACTTGGCACTGCGTACCTGCTCACTTTTTCCATCAAGAATGATGAAATTGTCTCAGCTCATGCGAATTGTTGACGAGCACAAACTTACACCGTCTGCAATGCGTTTGTTCTTTCTTGTCTGTGAAGAATATCCTGTGGGTGTTGACCAGTCTCAAGTTGCTAAATACCCTCCCACGCTCGGTATGTCTGCGTCTTCAGTTGGACGACACCTTCGCAAGTTCGAGGAGCTGGGTTGGCTGAAACGATCTCTCGTAGATAAGAAATCATTTCAAATTGATCTAACTCATCGAGGTTTAACTCTGTGGCATCAATTCTCAGACTATAGTGTTCCCGAGATCGCCCACGCTCACATAAATGATTCTGCCTGATTTCGAAATTGCTCGTATGTGTTTAGGCGGATTAGTTTCTCCCTTCGACTCAACACTTATTAATCCAGCATCACTCGATGTTCGTTTAGGCGACAAAGTTTTACTCGAAGTTGAGGAGCAAAGAAACTTCCGAGCGTTTGATATTTCCATATACAACCGAGACACACCTTTCTTACTTGACCCAGGAGAGTTTATTTTGGCTCACACCCTTGAAACTTTCGACGTCCCTGATGATGTTGCAGGTCAGTTCGCACTGAAAAGCTCAGTAGCAAGGAGCGGGATCGAACATTTGATGGCCGGTTATATAGATCCTGGATTTAACAACAGTGTTCTTACGCTTGAGTTAAAGAACGCAAGAAGAAGTCACCCAGTGTTCTTATGGCCTGGCATGCGAATTGGTCAAATTATTTGGCAAAGAATGGCAGCGACGCCGACAACAAGTTACCGAGAGTCGGGTAGGTACAACGGAGACAAGTCAGTCACAGCATCAAAAGGACTTCTGTAGGAGTCTCGTGCGAACGACGGACGGTCTTGAGGTATCGGGTAGACCTCAGCTTATTTAACTAACGTAAACAAACGTCAATCGATGGTAAACAATCTCTTGTATAGAAAAGTTTTTTTCTTAACACTTTTGAGTTTGGTATCTCATCATGGTATCCGTAGTTACATCCTGTAAAATGCTTGACACCAGCTAACTCCTGGCATACACTGCTCTCAGTGACAAACCAAGTCACTCAAATGTACATCAACAGTCTTTTGTATGAAACTCTCTGAACTCATCAACCGAGGTCACGACACTGCTCTCAAGTGGAGCGAATGCGACGAAGCACTGGTGGCCGTAAACGAAACTTTCGGTGAACCCTACGAGTCAGCTCGCAAAGCTCTTCACAACGATCTTTTAGTTGCCACATCGCGTGAGGTTCCTCTTGACACTTTTAAAGGAGAGAACAACCCGCTTCGCTTTGAAGACCTGAAGGTACTGGTGGTTGTGAAACCAAGCCTTGTACCAGCCCCACACAAGAAACTCGAAAACATCGAGGCAAGGATCGAGAGGCTTGAACAAGAGTTGAAACTTGCTCGAACCGAGCGCAAGTCGATCATCGAGAAGCTCAAGATCAAAGATCATGAGTTTGTCATTAGTCAAATCAGCACACAATTCCGCCACATCAAATGAACCAAGATCAAGTTTTCATTCTCCACTGTTCGATCAGCGCAAGTGTTCGACAGAGTGTACAGATTGCTTTTGAAGACTACAAGCTTCCTCAAGATGTTGTAGAGACGCTTCGGGAAGCTAACTCAATTTCGATTCGACCCAACCTTTCTCAAGCACTTAAGAAATCACTTGATGAGCTTCGGCTCATGCAAAGATATCTTTACGACCGATGCACTATTCACCACGGTGATGTTCACTTTCTCCACGCTGATTATTTCGACGAAGCAAAGCAACGCATCGAAGAAATCAAGGAGCATGCATCAACTTCTAATGCCAAACTTCGTGAAGCGTGGGCCGAAGAACTAGAGAAGTGGAAACAAACAGTTGATAACTTCTTCTCTCCTTTATTTACAGACGAAGAACAGTTGGCGTTGGTAAGAGAAGCGTATCTACGCATCTTCCCGACACAGAAAGAGTACAGTAATCCCATTTCTGTAAACGTCGTTGGTCCTTACCCAGCTGTTATTGAACGTTGTGATGACCCGCAAGATGTTCAACAGATTATCGCCAACGAAGCTTCGATAAATACTGAGCAGGTTCTTAAAGCCGCCCGAGAGGGAGCAGTTGATTCGAGTTTGGGTAAAATCGCGGAGCTTCTGGACGATTTGGACGCACGCCCTGCAAACAAAGTAGGGGAGAGAGTGCTAAGCGATAACCCCAGGAAGCGGGGTACGTGGCAAATAATCGCACAAGAGATATCTCTTGCTGCTAAACACAATCCAATGCTCGTGGACATGGCGAAGCTTTGTGAAGACCTTCTCAAAGTTGGAGAACTTATGCGCGATCCGTCGTCTGGTTCAGTCAGAGCTGCTGCGTTTCAACGTTATACAGATGTCAGGCAAGACATCGCAGATGAAGCTAAGAACCTTATGCTCAAGGCTTCGTCATCTAAGGGTCTTGAACAACTTCAAAAATCCGTTGCTTTGACTGGAACTTACCAGTCACTGATCGGAGACCTCGCTGGTTGTCAGACAGAAGAAGAGTTAACTCTTCTGAAAGATAAGATTGACACAGAAACATCTATCTACAAACACCGTGCGAAACATCTTTCGAGACTTCTTCAGAAAGTTGAGGAACGAATGGCTTTATCTGACGCTATCGCCGACGCTACTGTTTCTCTACAGGAAGCCATCGACGAAAACAAATCGTTCGAGGTAGATTTCTAAGTCGACTTAGCTAAGTCGACTAAGCTCACCTGAAACTAATCACCCTTCATCAATTAAATGAACAACACTTTGTTTACCAACTTCCAGAGCTTTCGTGCCTCACTGAACGGATCGTTCCTTGACAGATCAGATGTTATCGACGGTCTACTGACAAGCCTCATAACTAAACAGAATGCATTTTTGTTTGGTCCGCCAGGAACAGGTAAGTCTGAACTGGTTCGTGCAATTACTGGTGGCTTCGACGGATCAAAATATTTCGGGTATTTGCTGAGCCCAACCACAGATCCATCAGAACTGTATGGTCCTGTCGCTGTCAGCAAACTTCTCAAAGACGAGTACACCCGCGATGTTTCTGGTTATCTGCCAGATTGCAACGTTGCTTTTCTTGATGAGTTGTTCAGAGGTTCTTCAGCTGTCTTAAATTCCCTGCTGCAGATCTTGAACGAGAGAACATTTAATAACGGCAAGCAAGCTATCGACACTGAGATACAGTCGATCGTCGCTGCGACCAACTCGTTCCCAACTGAAGAAGCACTTCAGGCATTTTGTGATCGCTTCTTGTTTCGTCCAACAATTACTGGGTTGAAATCACCTACACATAAACGAACGCTCATGCGTTGGGCGGTGGCTCAGGACAACGAAAATAGTCGCCCTGAAGTTCAGTCAACTCTGACTTACAAAGATCTGGTTGAGCTTCAGAAACAAGCTGCGAAAACAACTGTGCCTGATGCTTTCATCGATCAGTTTGCAGAAATCCTCGACATGTTGGAGTCACGAGGTATCTCAGTGTCTGATCGTCGACGAGTTCAAATTCTTTCTTTTATGAAAGGTTGGGCTGTCGTTCAGGGTGAGACAGAGGTCCACGCTGCCATGCTTCATCAGACCTTAAAACATATTATTTACACCAACCCTGACGAAATTGAAGACATCAATGAGGTCGTTAAACAAGTTGTTCCAACTGCGGAAGAGTTTATGGCTGGTGTTAAAAGAGCAGCTCAAAATACCATGCGTAGATTCGAATCGACTAAACAATCGATCAACGACAGAACTGCCAGTGTCGGTGATTTAAACCGAGCAGTCACAGAGTTCGGAGACATGCTTCGCGAGTTAAAGTTACTGAACCAAAAAGCAGAAGAAGAGTTAGATAATGGCAACCTTAAATTCACCGCAGCTGCACGCCTTAAGTTCACCAAAATTATTCGTGAACTTGACGTAAACATCAGCACCATCACCACCACCATCTCACGTTTCAAAAACGATTGAACATGCAAAACGAAACTATTCGCCTCAACACTGAGCCTCCTCTTGTTCTGAAAGTCGGGGCCATGACTGACTTTCTTTGGCCCTCTTTTGTTCGTGAGATGAAACCTCGCGTTCAATATCTGGCTGATCGGTTTGACATCAAACGTCTCTCACGTTTTGGAAAAGAACTGTTCGAGTTCCTCTACATGGGTGGAGACGTTGATCCTGTAGTGAGCCTCGACGCGGTAGAAGAATATTTCCGGGCTAAACAAGATGGACAAAACGTTGAGTACCCACGCGGGTACAAACCTGAAAATGCACTGTGGCATTTGATTCTGGAGGATGTAATAAACAGTCCTGTGTATCACACAATGCAACGACACTGCCTTGGTGATCACTTCAACTCAGGTAACAACGCAGTCAACATATTGAATGAGCTTGGTCAAGTAGTAGAAAATATGCTTGGCGAAGACACGGGTCTTACAGATGCTTTGGCTGAAAAAGGAGAGCAGCTGGAGCAGATTCGCTCTCAGTTCGTTGACGCTATGCAACAGGGTGACAGCAAGTCTGCTGCAGAGTTGAGAGCAAAAGGCAAGCAAATCGGTGAAGAAATGGAGGAGATTCTCAACGCTCTTCACAAAGGCAAGCAGGCAAGTATCCAGAAGGGTATCGAGAAAGCTCACGAGGATGCTGTTGACCAGCAAAACGCAATGTCGAAGCTGGCAGGCAATGGTGATGGTTTTGGTCATAAGCTCGACAATATCGATGACAAGATAAAACTTGCCAAGAAACTTCAAAGCAGCCGATTCTTACAGCTGTTCATCGATCGTCTTGGCGCTTTTAAAACTGCTTGGACTCAACGCAAAAGGGAAAGAACAGTCAAATCTAATTATTCAAATATTGTTGGGGCTGAACTTTCCAACAACATCACTAAAACATTTCCGTCTGAGCTTGCGTTAGCAGCCACGGATGAAGGTAAGGCTCTTTTCGCCCTGAAGTATGCACAGAAAACAATGCTGTGCAAAGACTTCGAAGCGAAGAGTAAAAATGTCCAGCAAGGCCCTGTCGTTATGTACGTAGACGTAAGTGGATCTATGCACGGTGATGACGAACTGTGGTCTAAAGCTCTCACTTACTGCGTGGTTGAAGAATGCACTAACAACAATCGTCCTATTTATGTGCGTCTTTTCAACAGTACTATCGCAGACTCAATCGATATCAAACCAAATACAAAAGACAGCGACGACCTTTTGAAATTTATCATGAAGTGGGGCACATCAGGTGGCACTTCTTTCAATCGAGTGATGGTAGACGCTCGACAACTGAAACCAGAGATGACCAAAGCCGACATTCTCATCATTACCGATGGTGAGTGCGAGGTCGAAGACAGACATGTGCGAGAGTTCAACAAATTTGTGGACTCTCATAAAATCGATGTGCGTGGTTTCTGTATTGGTAAGAAGTCAGAGTCGATGGAAAAGTTCTGTGATGAAGTCGTTCTTGTAAACACTTCTAACGACACAGAGATGTCTGAGATATTTCAGAAGGCAATCGGATAAAACGATGTATGCTTTAAATAGTTCTCACTTTTTGAAAGTGAACAGTCTCACAAAAAATTATCAGTGGATTAACGAGCTTGGTAATAAGTATGGAGACTATGCGTGTGACAGTGAACTTAAAGGTTGGTTAACGATCTGTTTGCTGAGCGATGAATTTGATGTGATGAGTATGTCCTTCGAGAGTTTTATCGTCACCTATGTTTCATCGTCTGAGTTATTTAATGTGATAAACCTTACTACAGAGGACATTACAGATAAAGAGAAGACAGTACTGATTGATAAACACATCATTAAAAATTTCGGAGTGTCTAACCTCAAGGAGTTACGTCAAAGCACTCTGTGCTCTACATGCGATATATGCACATTAATAGACGATATTGAGAGTGACATACGAGGTTGCTTTGTAGTTGACGGAATGTTCAAGAACCGTAAGCTGACTGGCAGTTGAACTTTTTTCAATGAATGTCCAATTCAATCTGAATGGAATCAGTTTGAAACAATCTGAAGCTGAGACTCTGCTTGCCACAGCAGGTACTCCTTCAATCCAGCTTGACATCGGCAAGTACTTGAGCAAAGGGCAAGTAAGCGCCAAGAAGCTATTTGATCTCAGCATTGAAAAGCAACGTCCCGAACTCGCTGCTCTTGCGGCCAAGCTTGCGATTCAAGCTCCCGCACATCAGCAAGACCTTCCAGAACCTAAAGCACGTCAGCGCAGGAAAGGAATTCGACGTCTTCATGAAATTGAGGCTACGGATGCTCCAGCGATCGAATGTCTTGACTACCTTCTAACTCATAAGAAGCTTGGCTCGATCGGAGCGGCGATGATTATTGAGGCTGTAGGAAACGGACGACCAACAACGCTGCGCGACATTGCGGTCATGCAAGTAAACAAAGCGTGGAACAAAGGAATCACTGAGCATTCCACGATCTTTAGAGGTTTTGAGGACGACGGTAAATCCTTTGTCCCAATCGTGACCCGTGCAGAAAAGGGAGGTACTACTTTTCACGCTTCTCCGTTGTACAACGCTTTGCGAGAAGGGTTGAAATACCTGGTGAAGAACGGCCTCGCTGAGGCGACGGCAAAAACGACCTGGGGCTCTGACGACAAGGAGCTTACCGAGAACGAGAAACAGCTTTGTAGAACTGTCTACGAAGTCAACCTCAGTAGCAAAGGAAAAGAGCTTAATGAGATCTGGGGAGACGCCGAGAAGTTTATTTACTCTTATTGGGAAGACCGAGTGGTCTGACAAAAGCGTACTAATATTCGAGGGCTGCGACGGAAGCAGCCCTTTTTTAATGCCATGAAACTTCGCTACATAACCACAAGGGATCAGCTCGAACAAGCTTTCACAGAGCTGTGGACAATACCCAAGCTTTGCTTGGACACGGAAACGACAGGACTAGACGCAAGAGTTTGTGATGTTCGTCTTCTCCAGCTCTGTACAACTCAGGCAGATGTAGAAGACCGTGTGGTTTATGTTATTGACTTATTCAAATGCAAAGACATCGATGGCTTGAAAGCGTTGATCGAGTCTCGCGAAATGATTCTGGGGCACAACCTGA
>CEOU01014407.1_pt1 | contig 12369 bp, 11 predicted proteins | sample 530731 | NCBI WGS metagenome assembly CEOU01 (sample SAMEA2620894, study PRJEB7988) | marine metagenome | isolation source: saline water (ENVO:00002010), including
AACAGCATTATTAATAGAACTTATTAAGTATTTATTGTTATTATCAACAGCAGTATCTAATGTAATTGCGCGTATATTAACACAATTTTTAAAACACTTTTGTTTTATAGTTTGAACTTTATTAATCGTAACTACACATACTTTATCGTCATCTTCAAAAGCAGATTCGTCTAGTGTGTGTAAGTTATTATCAAAATTTGCTTCATAAAATCCAGTAAAACCTAACGTATTTAGTTGTTCAACTCGCATAGTGCTTGTAAGTATTCCATTACTATTTGAATCAGTAAAGGTAACCGTAGGTAAATAAACACCATAAGGTATGTCGGTATAATGCATAGAAACATCCATATTATAATAATTACCAGTGACACTCATAGTTTTATATTTGTATATACATATAAAACTATAATTTGAATGCAAATAAAACGATAAAAAATATATTAATTATAAGATTCTTATTTTAAAAGCCAGCATCATATCCATCATCACATACTCCAATATCCGTATTTTTAATGGCTTCTAAATTATTTTTAATAGTAATATTGTTTTTTGAGCAAGCTTCGCTACTATCTTCAATAGTTCCAAACATATCATCAATATTATCACGTTTTGAAACATCTACATCTGAAATATTTTTCATTTTTTCCATATCTAATACCACTTGAAAAGAACCAGTGCCAAATACCCCCATTTGTCCCATCATAACATTTGCGGATACACCACGCATATGGTCAAAGTCAGCGTGTCGTGAAGCATTCAATAATACTTCTGTATGAACCTCAAATGTAGATTTGGAGATAGGTCCAATATCATCATTCAATATACCTGAACGGAAAATAGAAACCATATTTTCAGTAGATGTCATACGGTCACATAGAAGACTGAGATGATGATAATTAATATATACATCACTAAATTCCATAACTTCAACAAATTCATTATATATAATTTGTCTAGCAGCTTCAATACCAAGAACATCAAAAGCTTCTTTAATGTCATTACCAAAGGTTCTAGATGAATCGATAAAATCTAGTGCTAATACTTCCATTAGATTACTTCCAGTGGTATCCATAATCCAAATATCTTTACGAACATATTTACCATCATCTTTAACAACAGAATTTTGTAATTTTCTAGGAAGAACATTAGTAATACCATTGATACCACGAAGAACAATATTATTCAAAAGATTTTCTTGGAATATTCTTAACATGTAAATATCATCAGATTGGTCTAGTGTATCTGATATACCACGCAGTTTTCTCCCTTTTGTTAATAATCTTTCATTAAGTCTAATTCTAAAAACAAGGTTATCTGAATTATAGTCAGAATATACACAAGATATATCGTCACCGTGACTATTAGTAATAGCAAAATGTATATCATCCATAGTAATATTTTTATCAAGTAAAGTTTCTGTATCCATTTCAATGCGAATAATCCATTTAGATTTGGTTTGGTCTTGTTGTATGTCATCTTCCTCAACACATTCATCAATCATTTGTTCAAACTCATAAAATTGTTCTAAGGTATCTTTATCATCCAATAAATTAGTGTTTTTATCACTGGGGTCAAAACAAATTTGAATAGATTTAACAACATCAACTAACTTAGTATGTTCTAACATATTAGAATATTGACTAGCTTTATCAGTATCTAATTGATCAATAGGATTTAAATAAACAGTTAATGAAGGATTTTTTGGATTCTTAGTAAGACGTAAGATTTCTTCAATACGAGGAACACCACGAGTAACATTAGATTTGGATGATACACCACTCAAATGAAAAGTATTAAGAGTTAGTTGTGTAGTCGGTTCTCCAATAGATTGTCCAGCAATTACACCAACCATTTCACCAGGATGGACTATAGATTGTTTATATTTTAAAACAATAGTTTCAAGTAACATTGTTAATGCTTTACGATGAAATCGTTTGTTAATAAGTAAATCTTTAGGTGTTAAATAATAATAATATGTTAGTTCAAATAGTGAATTGGGTTCAACATAATGAATTTGTTTAAGTTTATCAAAATATTCTTCAATTAATTCAAATGCTTCGAATGGTGTAATATCTACAATAGAGTTTGAATTTAGTTGAAGTTGTCCTTGAATATTAGTAATTGTGTTTTGAAACGCGATTGGTAATCTAACACAATTTTCATTTTTATTTCTAAAAACAGATTTTACAACTATATCTCGCATATCAATCATTTTATCGATATATTTTTTACAAATTTCTTTAGTTTTCTTATTTTGTTTTCTGGTTCTAGTAGCAGTTCCCTTAGTAAATACATTAACAATTTCAGTAGATTGGTCATTTGCGCCAACAATATCAAAATGTAAGTAGATTTCTTCAATACTCATACCAACCAAAGGAATAGTTTGATTTTCAGTTTTTGTAGATTCAAACCCATCATCACCGTATGCGAATTGAATAATTTTTCCTTTATTATTACGAACAGTCATATCATACTCTACTTTTAAATCTTCCAAACCTTTAATTAATCTTCTTTGAATATATCCAGTTTGTGAAGTTTTAACAGCAGTATCAATAAGACCAATACGACCACCCATTGCGTGAAAGAATAATTCAGGAGCAGTTAAACCAGAAATATAAGAATTTTCAATAAATCCACGAGCACCTGGTGAATCATCATACTTAGTATAATGGGGAAGAGTTCTATTATCAAACCCATACGGGATTCTTTTTCCATCAACATTAGTTTGACCTAGACAAGAAATCATTTGAGAAATGTTAATAGGCGAACCTTTTGAACCAGAATTTACAATCATAACAAAACGGTTATCTTTACTTAATGACTTACGACTAATTTTACCTGCTTGTTCTGTAGCTTTATTTAATACGCTATTTACATTTTGTTCAAATTCTGCCTTGTTGCTTTGAGATGTATTATTTTCAAATGTGCCCATATGTACTTTCTCAATAAGAGATTGGACTTCCTGTTTTTGTTTAACAATTTCGTGAATAATAGCATCTTGTGTTTTTCTATTAGCTACCAAATCACTAATACCAACACTAAAAGCACTTGATTTCATATATTCTGTTATAATATTTTGGAGGTCATCAATAAAATTACATGCCTGCATATTTCCAAAATCATTAAATGTTCTATGAATGATACCTTTTGTAGATGACCCCAGAACTGATTTTTCGATTTGACCTCGAATATATTTTCCATTACGAATTTCTAATACATTATTTGATAATGCGTAATCTTCATTTTCATCATATAATTTGGTTTTAAATTTCAATGTAAGTGGTGCTAATATTTGACTTAAAATATCAAAATTTTTTATTTTTCCATTATTTTTATCGGTTATATCACGAATTGCGTGTGTATCTACCTTTGAATACATCATTAACAAATTCATCGCATCTCGTGCTGTAAATGAAATATTTGAACGAGTAAAACGAAAAGACCCTAATAGTGAATCTTGATATATTCCAATAATTGGAGCATTGGACGCAGGACTTACCATTTGATATGGAATCGCTGCTAATGTTTTTAATTCTGTTTCTGCCAATACATTCTGTGGCATGTGCATATTCATCTCATCTCCATCGAACGCCACTGCTAAAACGCAGTGATATAATCCTATAGGTTTCCCTAAAGGGCGGACTGTATCTTAAGCAAACTCAGGATGATTAATCCTTCATCATTCACCCACACCCGTTCAGTCTCTGAACGCCTGTCATATCCTATCATAACGGACTTAGACAGTAACGCTGCTGATTATCCAATCCTTAACATTATTACCATTGGGTACGGCTATTAACCGTGTTCCCCTTATAATGTTTCCATTACAGGGTGGTAGTTAAGGCTCTCAGGACGTTCCAGCATCAAGGTGTGTCGCATATAAATTTTTAAATTCTTCAGGCATTATTATATTATTATTATTGTGATACTCTAATAATTTTGTAAAATGTGCTATTATTTGTTTTGGGTCTATTTTTTTATTTTTTTTTAAATTATCATTCGCTGAAAGAGGCATGGTATTTCTCCAATTAAAAGCTAACATTTGTTCATTTTCATTTGATAAATCAAATTGTGCTATAGGGATAACATGATCAATATGCCATACTGGTCCATAATTATCTAAATTATAATCACTATTATAAGTCGTTATCCAGTCTAAATAATTATTGGTTGATGTTCCTAAATATTCTATATGGCTTTTTACCTTAAGAAATTTTAAACAGTTATATATTCTGGTTCGTACATATCGTTTAAACTTTTCTTTAGGTTCATCCCTTTCACAATCACGGCATTTTTTACGATTCCATCTAAATCTATCTTTATGTTTTATTTCAAAACAATATCGACATTTGATGTTATCAATTCCTATAAGTTCTTGTTTAGCCTCTTCTTCTTTATCTCGTATAGCTTTCTTTTCTTTTTTAAAAGATGTTGCTGCTTTTATACATTTCTCTCTATATTCTGCGTTTGTTTTATATTTTTCTCTTCGTTTATTGTTAGCACATTCTATACAAAAGGTTTGTCTATATTTACCTTTAAGTCTGAAATTATTTTCATCCTTGTCAATTAAACATAGAATACACCTTTTGACGTTTATTGGGTTTGTATCACTCATATATTATATTATACTATTTTTTTATGTTTTTTGCCTAATTAAATTTTAATTATATACTAGAGGGTTGCATCCTTTTAAGACCCCCTGTTGCCGACCTCGGTGGAGAAGTTGATCGGCATTGTAAGGTTTAGTATCTGCCACATTCATGCGGAAGGTATCACCTTTCTTCATAATTTTGACAATATGGCACATCATACTCATTCTATGAAGACTAGGCTGTCTATTAAATAAAACAGCATCTCCATCCATCATATGACGATGAACAATATCACCATTTTCAAGACGTATAGAAAGTCTATCTACATATCTTAATGAAATATTATCACCATTTTTACGTTCAAGAATTTTTGCTCCAGGGTATTCTTCTGGACCATTTTGAACTAATTTCATTAGAAAGTTACGGTTTCTATCATTAACTGTAATTGGTTTTGTAATATTTTTAGCAATTTTCATAGGAACACCTAATTGACGAATTGATAGGTTTGGATCACCAGTAATAACTGAACGAGCACTAAAATCTACACGTTTTCCCATCAAATTACCACGAATACGTCCATTTTTACTATTTAATCTGCCAGTAATACATTGTAAAGGACGACCAGAACGCTGACGCAAACTATCAGCACCTTTTACTTTATTATTTACAATCATAGCTATGAAATATTGTAATTGTGTGCTTAATCCTTCAATCGCATTAGATGAAGCATTACTAGCAATCTTATCTGCTAAATCACGATTATATTTAATAATATTACTATAAATATGTGTTAAATCATCTTCGCTTCGTTGTTGTGCGTCATGTTTAACAGATGGACGCATTGCTGGTGGAGGAACTGGTAATACTTGACATATCATCCATTCAGGACGAGACCATACAGGACTAAAACCCATAAATGAAACATCGTCATCAGAAATACGGCGAAATGTTTTTAATATTATTTCAGGGGTTAGTCTTACTTGGACTTTTCTATCTTCAGCTTCTGAATTTTCTACATTTTCCCAAATTGCCATAATTGTTGCCATTCCTTCTAGTTTTACACTATTTGGTTGCTTACTCCCACAACCATCATCAGTAAATTCACCACATCTTTTAACCTTAGATGCGTTATTATAAACATATTGCCATTTTTTTTCTGCTGGCATATCATAAACATGCTTATGTAATTTTTTATTTATTAATAATTTACTGCATTTATAACATATACATTTACTTATTTTCATTATTTCTTTAATATGTTGAATAAATATCATTGGACGTGCTAACTCAATATGTCCAAAATATCCAGGTGTATCAATATATGTATATCCATCTGTTGGACAAATAATACCTGGTTCTAATACACCCATTCTTGAATCAAATAATCCATTAGGAACAGGCTTATTATTTATATATGTATCGCGTGTAGTAACCTCAACCACAGAATTTTTACGTATTTCTTCTGGTGATAACATACTAAACTGTACACCTATAATCCTCGATGGTTGTTTTGGTTCATTCATGTTTGCAACCATTTTACCCTATAATTATACTGTCTATATTTTTTATATTTATTTTTCAATTTTCTATTAATTGAAATATAAAAATATAAAATTGCATAACAATATAATAAAAATATATTAATAACTTATTATAGTCTATTTACAATGACATTCAAGAATACCAAACTTTTTGACAAGAAGGATAATCAAAAATCCAAGAAAAAGAAACAGAATATGAAACTTCGTAAGAACAAAGATTCTGATTCTGAAAGCGAAGAATTCGAATCTGAGGAAGAAATATTCCAACCGCCTAAACTAAAAAAACGTAATAATCGTCAGGTATATAGCGGTGATGAAGAAGAGGATAATGATGATTCTGAAGAAGGAGATTATGAAGAAGATAATTATAGCGATGAAGAAAGTGAAGAAGAAAGTGAAGAAGAAAGTGAAGAAGAAGAAGTAATTACAAAAGCAGCTATACAAAAGATAGTATCTAAGATATTTCCTTCAAAGTATATGAAAAAAAGAGCAAATACTACAGAAAAATATGAAAACAAAATTAAAAAGAGATATAATACTCGTTCTTCTAATAAAAAGAAATCTAAAAAGTATGAAACTTCTAGCGAAGAAGAATCTGAAGATGAGGATTACAGTGAAGAAGAGGAATCTGAAGATGATGATGAAGAAGAAGAAGATGATGAATTCTATAATATCCTAATTGTAGATGACGAAGAAAATGAAGATGATTATAATGAAGAAGACGACCACGTAAATTGTGATAGTGAAGATGAGAAAACTTTTATGAAAGAAAATTATGAAGAAATTAAACTACCTGAAATGGAAAAAAAGAAAAATATTAAAAATAAAGGTAATAATAAGAAGGATACCAAAGCGAAAAATAATGACGATGATGATATTGAATTAATCGATGCTAAAAGCCAATATATTGAACTAGTTGATACTAAAAAAGGATTATCAGAACAATTAAAAAGCAAACCTAAAAGCAAGGTATTAATTAAAGCGATTAATGATTGTGATAATTCTATTAAAGAATTAGTAAAAGAAACCAGAATTAAAAACGCAAAAACCTATCATAAATTGATTCATGCGGATAAGAAACGAACAAATGAAATTGATTATTTTAAAAAGAAATTATCGAATAAAGAACAATTAGTTGCGATGAAACATCTTAAAGAAATTAACTCACATACAAATGTAGAAAAACCATATAGACTTGCTCTTCTTGATACGAATATGCCAGCAAAGTTTAAGGCAATTGCTATGCAAAAACTAAGTATGTTAAAGTCTATGGAAGTAGGAGATAATGAATATTTTAAAATTAAAAATTGGGTAGATACCTTTATGCGTATTCCGTTTGGAATTTATCGTAATTTAAATATTACTATGAATGATGGACTTGATGTATGCCATGAATATATGGATAATGCTATGACTACATTAAATAACTGCGTGTATGGATTAGATGACGCAAAATTACAAATTTTACAAATGATTGGTCAATGGGTATCAAATCCATCAGCAATGGGAACATCAATCGCAATTAAAGGTCCTATGGGTACTGGTAAAACAACATTAGTAAAAGAAGGTATTAGTAAAATTCTAGGACGCGAATTCGCATTTATTGCTCTAGGTGGAACAGGAGATAGTAGTTTTTTAGAAGGACATTCATATACATATGAAGGTAGTAGTTGGGGTAGAATTGTTCAAATATTAATTGAAAGTAAATGCATGAATCCTGTAATATACTTTGATGAATTAGATAAAATTAGTGATACACCTAGAGGTGAAGAAATCGCCGGTATTTTAACTCATTTAACAGATACATCACAAAATAGCCAGTTTCATGATAAATATTTTTCAGAAGTTGATTTTGATTTGAGTAAATGCTTATTTATATTTAGCTATAATGATGAAACCAAGGTTAATCCTATTCTTCGTGATAGAATGTATCGAATTCAGACAAAAGGATATGATGCTAAAGAAAAGGTTATTATTTCTAGAAAATATCTATTACCTAAGATACGCGAACAGGTTAATTTTAAGGAAGATGATGTTATTATACCAGATGAAACTATTAAATATATAGCTAGTAATAAAATAATGACCAATGACGAATCTGGAGTTAGAAATCTGAAAAGATGTTTAGAAATTATCCACACTAAGCTTAATCTGTTTAGATTAATGAAGAAAGATACACCTATCTTTGATAAAGATATTAAATTAGATGTTACTTTTCCATTTACAGTAAATACCAAAGAAGCTGATATTTTAATTAAAAGTGACCAAGAACAAAACCAAAGTTTCTTAGCGATGTATATTTAAAACTTGTAAAATATAATAATAAAATTATATAAATTTTTTTTATTATTATAACATAATGGATTACGAAATCAAAAATGAAAATGAAAATGAAAATGAAAATGAAAATGTAACACCCGACATTATTTTAATGTCAAGAGCTAAACAGGAATTAGAGCGTATTATTAGCAATCCGATTGATAAAAATGAATATAAAGATATTTTAAATTCGATAAATAATTATTTATATAAAAATTGTAATCATACAATTATTACAGACCATATAGATATCGATTACGAAACTTCAAGAAATATACGATATTGTGTTCATTGTGAATTAACATTCGATTAATTATGGACCTATTTGTGAGTCTGGATATTTTCTATTTCCACCGCGCATTACTAACAATTTCTTTTGGGATTTATCTAAACATAGACTACCTTTTGAATTAAATAAGCCAACTCCGTTACATTCTTTATTACCTAATGTAAAGGCAAAATTATCTATAGTTTTAAAATCAGAATATGGACAACATTGAAGTCCATTAAATCCTTGAACTTTTTTACATGTTGTTTCTTTTACCTTATTACCTAATGAGTCCGCATAATTATTAGTAGCTTTAGATACTTTAAAATTTTCTGATATTTTTGTATAAATGTTAGTATTATACGGAATAATACTAATTGATTGACATAAACAATATACTAATATTAAATATATAAAAATCGCTATAAAAATATATAACCTATTCATATTTACTATATATAAGTTTCATATTTTTCTAATTACTAAAATCTTTTAATTAAAATCAACATAAAAAATTATATAGTTATATTATTAATAATGTCTGAATTAAACGATGCTGAACGATTACAATTAAAAAAAATGATTAGTGAATCAGAATGTAATGATAATACTGAAAATATCCGCAGATTAAAACACAGTGTATTAATGCGAGATGATGTCCGTAAATTAGATACATTGAAAAATACTCATACTGATATGAAAAATAATAGGTTTGATGAATTTAAGCATTTATGTAAAACAGAATGTAATTTTTTATATACGAATTATACTGATATTTTCATTAAATTAGTAAATGATGAATTAGACCTTGATATTATGACACAATTACTTACTGTATTAAAAATGATAGAAGATAATAAAATTGGGCAACATGAAGGTTCTGTAATGGTTGGAAAAATATTAAAAAAATTATATGTTGATAGTGCTATTAAACATACAGACAAACTAAATGAAACTCGTGATGCTGACAAAGTTGCTCCTAGTGATGGAAAAAAAATATCTTGGAGTGAATTTAAAAAAATGAAGTTGTAAAGAATATAAAAATAATTTTTATTCTTATATATAAGTCATGTCTGCGCGTTTTCATGAGTTTGTAAAAAATGAATCTGTATATAAATCATTTAATGTTGTTGATAATAATTTACCTAATTATGCTATTTTATATATATATACTGAGGATGAAGAATTACATAAAAAATATCAAGATTTGAGTAGTAGTCATAATCAGAAATTAGTTGATTCAAAATTTCCAGATTCTGGTGTTGATATTTATACACCTGATGATGTTATATTTAAAGAACATTTTCAAACTAAAATGATTAATATGAAGATTAAAACTAAAATGGTTTATTATGATACTACTAAACATACTATAACTGATACTGGATTTTATATGTATCCACGGTCAAGTTTATCTAAAACAGAATTAATGTTAGCTAATCATACAGGTATTATTGATTCTGGATATCGTGGGGATATAATGGGCGCGTTTAGATGGTTACCGTGTAATTCTGGTTTGGATAATTATACAGTATTAAAGGATACTAGACTTCTTCAGATATGTCATCCTACATTATGTCCTGTTTATATTGTAGTAACTAATGAATTAAAGGATATTGGCACTACAGAACGCGGCGAAGGTGGTTTTGGTTCTACCGGTAAATAAACATTATAAAATATGTATCATATTTTATAGTGTGCAAATATATGAACTATACACAAATATATAAAGGAAAACATTTTCGTAAAAAACGAATAAAGACTAATAGCAAAGTTATCGCTTTTGACTTAGATGAAACCTTAGGATGTTTTACTGATTTAGAAATATTATGGACATCTTTACAACATTTTACAAAAAAGTATGTTCCTACTAATTTTAATGATTTATTAGATTTATACCCAGAATTTTTACGTTATGGAATTATGCATATATTAGAGTTTTTATCTAATAAAAAAAGTAACGGTCAGTGTTATAATATATATATTTATACGAATAATCAATGTAATCAAGCATGGATTGATAATATTTCTAATTATTTTACATTTAAATTAAATTTAAAAGATAATTTATTTGATAAAATTATTAGAGCATTTAAAATAGGAAATAGAAGAATTGAACCTAATAGAACTAGTCATTCAAAAAATTATTCTGATTTTATAAAATGCACTTTATTATCTGAAAAAACTGAAATATGTTTTATTGATAATACCGAATTTAATGAAATGAAAAAAGAAAGAGTTTATTATATACAACCATATTCTTATAAACATCATTTATCTACACAAGAGATTATACAACGGTTTATTAATTCTAATATATCAACAAAATTAGTTGGAAATGATAAAAAAATGTTACATCAATCTATTGCTGATTATTTTATTAAACGAAATCATATTACTGCTGGAAACCCGAATATTTCTGATTTAGAAACAGATATTATAGTTTCACAAAAAATTATGTATCATTTAAAAGAATTCTTTTATTTAACTACAAAGCGTAAAAGAACTCAAAAAATAGCTATTCGCTTAGGAAAAAATACAAGAAAAAAATATATTAATTAACTATTAATGTTTTCATACGCCATTAATATTAATTGTTCTTCTGGTGTCATTTTTTGAAATGTATAACAATTATCAAATTTATATTGAATAAATCGTTTTTGGGTATTCATACATAATATTTGTGTTCCATCTTTTAAAAATTTTATATCTACAACTATACCTCCATTTGTTAATTTGTTATTATCTAAATTTAACCATCTAACCATTTTTCCTTTATGTAATTCAAATATTTCATCTACATATCTATATCCTATTAATTTATTACATAAAATTTCTATATTTTCGTTCTCTATGCCTATCTCTTTTAATTTATCATAAACTGTGTTTGTTACATCTGATAATGTTTTATTTTCAAGATAATCGTTACTTGGATTTTCTAGTGAATCTAGTAATTTATCAATATCTAATTTTGATAATAAACTTGGATCTTTAAGGGCATTATCAAATATTTCATTTATATCGGTATTATCCATTATATATAACAATATATAATGGAATATTCATATTATTTTACAATTTCATTTAAAACTACATCGTTTATTTCTCTTGTTATAGGTGAAAACATGTTAGACGCAATTTCTACAATACCTATATTTATTAATAAAAATATGGCACTACTAAAAATAATACGTGAGTCATAAGACTTTAATACATGTTGTTGAAAAGGATGAAATCTATATATCAAAAATAAACATACTAGTATCTGCATTATCATTCTAAATAAATATAAATATTCATGATTTAAATAAATAACACCAATAAACAATAAACTATAAATTAAATAAAATGTTGTTGTTAAAACATTATAATATTTTCCTATTATTTCAAATATATCATCAAGAGTAACCATGTATTTATATATAATATAACTATAATAAAAACTAGTTTATTAATATATTAATGAATACGTTAATTGCAAATAAATATATAATTTCAGAACTATTAGGTAGTGGGTGTTTTAGTTCTGTATATAAGGGAAAACATAATAAAACTGATGCAAATGTAGCTATTAAATTTGAAACTTTTGATACTGAAAATAGACTATTACAACATGAAGTAACTATATTAAAATATTTATATGAAAATG
>CEOU01000874.1_pt1 | contig 12326 bp, 25 predicted proteins | sample 530731 | NCBI WGS metagenome assembly CEOU01 (sample SAMEA2620894, study PRJEB7988) | marine metagenome | isolation source: saline water (ENVO:00002010), including
AAATGTTACATAGTTAAATTTGAATATGCATAAAGCCACCTTAGCTTAGCTGGTAGAGCAGTTGATTTGTAATCATCAGGTCGTCGGTTCGATCCCGACAGGTGGCTCCATTTTATGCGGATGTGGCGGAATGGTAGACGCTACGGACTTAAAATCCGTTGCCCATAGGGCGTGTGGGTTCAAGTCCCACCATCCGCACCATTTTTAATTTTTTTTAAAAGATCAGCCTTTTCTTCTTCTGTCATCTTCATCATTTGTTTCTTCGCTAGTATGTATGCGCTTTTTACTCTTATGTTTGGGTTGCAAACAAAATCCTTATCTTCTAGGTTTTTCACTATCAAGTAATTGATTAACTCCTCCATAGTTTGGAATACACAAAAAAAGTCTTGACAAATAAGCCCAAATGCGTCATATTCCTATTAATCGCTATTAAAAACACAACTAATATATAAATATATGAATACAGAACACATCAAACTTACTGATCTTTGGAACGAAGGAGAATATGCCGAGGTTGGGCATATCATCTCAGAAGAAAAGTGGAGCGCTAGCGCGGTTGCGGAGTTTTGCTCTTACTTCGCTCGATATGTTGGAGTGAAAGAGTTGTCAATCCTACATAAGTTCCTATAATATGAATACTACTAAGTTCGATACCGCATGGACTAGCTATGAGTTCCATCAATCAATCTTAGATAATCTTCAAGACAAAAATAATGAGGTTATTGTCAAATATAACAATTTCCTCAATCAAACAAGTCATGTAGAGCCTCCACCTAGAAAAGAGGTTGTGAAGCTTAGGAGAGAAATGAATCAATCCTATGACGAGTTGATTGTCGCCTATGAAAAATGTCTATCTTCTATTAGAGACTTAATATCTATTAATAACCTAGAGCCTTTGAGTGTGCCCGATGATATGAGGGTTTCAAATGAATGCTTGGAGGAGTATAAAAGCATTACTCATAGTCACTACGAGTTGGCAAAGATGGAGCAAGAAGAAATTAACGAAGTTTTGAGTTAAGTATACTTTTTTGTTTTTCTTGTTGACACCTCCACAATTAATCTTTATTGTATAATCCATATGAGCAGAGGAAGAAAAAAAGGTTATAGTCCTTACTATAGCCACATTAGTTATGAAGAACTTGGTGATTGGGTTGGTCGTAAGGCTAGAATCCCTGTTTCCAAAAGATGGTTGGAATCACTCATGGGTGAAGACTTTGATGAAGGTGAAGATATTTCTGAAAATATTTCTCTTGACAATGTCGAACCTAAGAAGTATGATGAAGACTCTAAACCAAAAACTGAATTCACAATCACAAAATTATGAACAATCACAATAAATACTTTCCCGAACTTGTAGGTCAAGAAGGAGTCAAGAAAAAGCTAACTTTTTACCTAGAGGCTTTCGAGAAGACCTCTCAATTACCTTTCTTACTTATGGCAGGAGCTAAAGGTCTTGGAAAGACTGAGTTTGCAAAAGCTCTTGGAGGCAACCTCAAAGACAATGAAGGTGACGAGATTGATTTTCTTGAAATTAATTGCTCAGTAATTAAAAACAATGAATACTTTTTTGAAAATGTATTCTTGCCACATATCGCAGATAAACAAATCGTTGTATTCTTTGACGAATGTCATGCCTTGCCTCAAGATTTGACTATGGCTTTTCTATCTATTTTTAATTCCGAAAAAAATCCAAGCAAAGTTTTTGAGTGGGATGGTATGAGCTTTACATTTAACTTTCAGCAACAACATTTCATATTTGCTACAACGGAGACTGATAGAATTTTTGCCCCACTTAAAGACAGGTTGACTACTATTGATTTTGAGCCTTATTCGGCTGATGAGCTTAGTGAGATAGTTAAAATTTGCTTACCCGACATTGTGTTTACCGATGAAGCTTTATTAAGTATTGCTTCAACCATTAGAGGCAATGCTCGTAGTGCAGTCAAACGAGCAAAGGAAATCATGCTATATTGCGGTAAGTACGAATCAAATACATTTACCTCAAAGGATTTCTGTAAGCTTTGCGATGAAGTAGGCATTCTACCTTATGGTCTAACATATACAGAGAAGCAAATTTTACACTTCTTAAATAATTGCGGTTCAGCGACCTTGACAGGTATTGCGGCAAAACTTGGCTTAAGTAAAAGTGCCTTGCAAAGAGATCACGAACTATACCTTCTCAATAAAAACCTTATGGAGATTGATGGCAAGCGCAAAATTACGTGCAAAGGGCTAGAAGTATGCAAAGAACTTTTTAATGAATGAAGTTCTCTCGATCCGATAGACGCAATGTAATGAAGTGCATAGAGGAGCTTAGTGAGCTTTCTGTAGAACTTCTTCATGCGGTCAATAAACCCAATAAAGAAAATATGGGTAAAATTTGCGATGAAATAAAAGATGTAGAAAAATATATCAACTTAATAAAAAAAATGTGCGATGCATAATTCTATTTTTACAGAGACAAGCACACCACCATTCGTATTGCCTAGTAGTTCTTTAATTAAAGAGGCTAGGCTACTAGCGAATCAATTAGGAGTAATCAATAACTCCCACACAAAGGGGAGAGGCAATGTCGCAGGTTACATGGGTGAACTTGCTGATATACAATATTTAGTTGGCTCAGACCATGTTAGTCACGAAGAAGGGGAAGCTAAATACAAGAGAGATATACTTTACAATGGGTACACTATTGAATCCAAGACCAAAAGAAGGATGTTTGACCCTCGACCCGATTTTGAAGCATCTCAAGATAGGCTAAGTTCCCATCAAAACTCAGACATAATCCTTTTTAATAGCATTACATTCGGAAAGGAGTTAAAGCCTCTCTTTATTAATGGTAGAAAAATTAAGCAATATTCTCATCCTTTAAAAATTTGGTTGGTTGGTTGGGTTTTTCGTGAAGATTTTTACAAAAAAGCCTTTAAAGTAAAAAAAGGTTATGTTGATCCCTCCAATAAAAACGAAACCTCTGCGGATAAATGGAACATTTTCCATAAAGATTTAACTCCTGTTACCGAACTTTTGAATATTAAAAATGAAAAATCATAATTGGGGCTTGACATTATTGGTTTTGGTTGTTATAATAATGATCTTATGGAGATAGATAACTCAAATTACTCAATGTATATTTTAATAGATTGGAATCGCCCTGCGCCACATCCAATGCTATCTCCTCCGCCTATTAAGATGACCGAAAAAGAGGTTCACCTACTTAATCAAGCTATGGCTACAAATAATCAAACCAAACGTTATATCAAGTTAGAATTATGAGTACCCATGAAGAAATAACCTCAAGTGTTAACTATGAAAAAGGTTATAATAAAGGTTTTTCTGATGCTCAAGAAAAACTCTCCTTGGAGTTTAATAGAGTGTTAATAATAAAGGAGGATTTAGCCTACGAAAAAGGATTTAATGCAGGAGTAAAGGCGACTGAAGTTAAATATAAGGATATTTATGACCCAAACAAAAGGAAGTCCAAAGGTTAAAGTTAATTATACCAAGGAAGATTTAATTAAATACTATGTAAATAAATGGGTTTTTAATTGGGTCAAAAGGTATCACCCCGAAGCATTTGATGAGGCTAGAAAATTTGTAGAAGAAAATTTTGACAATGAAAAAGAGAATTAATATTTTATTTTGTGCATTAATTGCACTTAGTGGTTGTACAACCACAAGCACCAAAAATAAAATTGCTATTGATTTGCCTACCCCTACGCCTACTCCTCCGCTACTTACGCCCATTGATGCAGACATTCAAATCAATCGCATCCCCCATCCATTCAATCTAAATGGCAGTCGTCCTTATGCCATTTGGGTGGATGGCAAGAGGCTTCATCTAAGCCCAAAAGAAACTCGCGCTCTAGCACTCTCCCTCAACCTAGAGTTTACTCAGCCAAAAGATACTGCCGAAATACACAATGGAGATGGATGGCAACGTCCACTAGAAATTGACCCACAAAAAAGCGATATTCAAGAATTTTTTGAAGAAGAGGTTTTTATTGATGTCGAATAATTTGAATACTTTAATAATAGAAAGCACAAGCAAGAAAAAGCCTCTGCTTGATGATTATAGCGACACCAGCATTGTTCATTGCAGAAATAGCATCATTCTCAAAAATGCTCTAGGCGCAGACCTTATTGAAGGCGAGTATAAATTAGACGAAATACTTAAAAATAATTATGATGTAATTATCTGTTGCTATGCTTCGCCCTATGCCCCAAATATACCCTATAGGGCAATACTAAAGAAAAACCCCAAAGCGAGGCTTATATGGCTCGTTAATGACCATGATCTTGAAGACAATCAGTTGCTTAGATATGCAATCACAGAATTAGGCAGAACTTACGACATGATTTGCAATAACCCAAGGAAAGGCTATAGGCATTGGATTCTTGGAAAAAAAATAAAAGATTCAGAGGGCGAGATATTAGGCAAATTAAATCAATACATCCCAAATTGGTTGACTACTAATCTAAACTCGCTAATAATGGATCGTTCTTGCATTTTTGATTCCGAAGGAGAAAGGGATGGCATTATCTATTATGGCACTTTTAGAAAGTGGAGGTCGGAACATTTCACTCATCACCTACAAGAAGGCGTCACTTGTTCTTCTTCAAAAAAACATTGGAAAAAATTTGAAGCAATAGATTGCAAGTGCAAGATGATAAATAAATTATCTTGGGAAAAAGGCAAAGAAGATTTACGCAAATATAAATACTCCTTATATATTGAAGATATTCACACTCACGAAAATTTTGCCTTTCTTGCAAACAGGTATTACGAGGCTCTCATGTGTGATGTTGTAGTTTTATTTGACCATCATTGCCAAAACACAATCGACAAGTCTCAATATATTATCCCTCAAGAGTTTGTTATACCTGAAGACTCAAATATAGCAGATTATAGCAAAACTTTAGACTATAATAAAATGCTAGAAATTCAAAAACAAAATATAGAAATAGCATTTAAAGATAAAGAGCAATGCATTCAAGAAGTTAATGATTTTACATACTTTGCGCTTCATTGATGTGTAAAGATTTATGTGGAACACAAACATCTTTTAGTGAATGCAACTTTTAAGGAAACGCCTTTTTTAGACATTGGTTTCACCCAATCTTGGCTCTCTAAAATAGTTGATCTTATTGGCATGGAAATTCTTCATGAACCAATAGCAGTAAAATGTAACGAGAAAGACAACGAGGGAATTAGTGCTTTCTGCCTCATAACAACAAGCCATTTATCTCTTCATTCTTGGGAAAAAAGAACCCCAAATCTTTTGCAGTTAGACGTTTATAGTTGTAAAGATTTCGATCAAGCAATTATTGAAGAAGAGTTAGACATATTTAAACCAATAACTTTTGGCTCTAAATTTTTAGATAGAAGAATAAGGAACACGAAAGGTTGGCGTAAATTTATAAAAAATTAATAATGAAAATTTATTTTAGACATTATGCAGGAGCAATAACTGAATACGACTATTTATTTTTTGACTGCATGGCTAAAGTTGGTGCATATGAAGAAGATATAGCCCTGCAAGAAGGTTGGTTGCCCGATGACTATACCGAACCTAAAAAAATGTCAAATAATTTTGAAGAAGATAAGTCCGATTGGTTTCAAGCTAGGCAAACTAGAATTGATTTAAGTTTATTTAAAGAAGACAGAAGGACAAGGAAGGCTAGAAAGAAATGCAAAGATATTACAACAAAGGTTTTTCGAGCTACTGAAGTTGATTTAAATATTTTAAATTCTATTTTTGATAAATATATAAATTATCGAGGTTTTAAAACTTGGGAGTTAGAACCTTTAATTAAGCGAGAGAAATATAGAAAACATTTTATACTTTATTATTACAACGATAAACCAATAGCTTTTACTTTCATTAGAGATGTGGGCAGTTTTGATTCTTTTGCAACTCAGTTTGCTTGGGATTATGAAATGCCCAAACTATATCTTGGCAAATATGCAAATTTAGCTGAAATAGATTATTGTATTGCTAAAAATAAAAAGTATATGTATATTGGTGCAGGATATGAAAAGGCTTGCATTTATAAATCTGACTATGCAGGTTTTGAATTTTGGACAGGAGAAAAATGGTCTAAAGATGTTGAGCATTATAAATTTTTATGCGAGAGAGATTCTTCGATAGTAAAAACTCAAGAACTTGACGAAATAAAAGAGCATGATGACAAATTCTTTTTTGACAAATAATACAATATTAATTATAATAAGTATAAAATAAATTTTATCTTGACAAATGATTGAAGATTATATAGAGTATGTTTCACTTAAAAGGGATGAGCTTGGAGGTCATGCAATTTGCCCTTTTGCGAAACCCCACCTAGATAAGATCGAAATAATAGAATCTAAAAACTTCCAAGAAGATGCTTTTAATTGTTTCCATACAGAAGAACATCCTGCTCTTTGGTTAATTTATGGTGACGCTAAACAATTTGACAAAAAGTGGCTTGAAGAATTTTGCAACAATCACCAAGAGTTTGCGAAAGCAAAAGACCTTTGGTTAATATGGGATCACCCCGATCAAATAAATAAAATAAATGGCATTAAAACGAGTAATGATAAGTATGCAATCTTATTTATTCAACCTCTTTCAGAAATTAAAAAATACTCAAATAAATTACATAAAACAAATTATTATAGTTTTTGGAGCGAAGATTATTATAATGAAGTAGTTGGCTCTAGGTCGTCTTATGAAAATTTATCTGATGATTGCTTTGAGGAGATGTTAGTTCATAAATTATTTAAAAAAAATAAAAATAAGTGAAAACAGGAGTTACATTTAGTACATTTGATTTACTTCATGCAGGGCATATCGCAATGTTAGCTGAAGCAAAATCTGTTTGCGACTATTTAATATGTGGTCTTCATGTTGACCCACAAATTGAGCGACCAAATAAAAATAAACCTATACAAAGCATTGTGGAACGTTATATTCAGCTATCTTCCGTAAAGTATGTTGATGAAATAATTCCATATAACTTAGAAAAAGATTTGCATGACATTTTATTAACTTATCCTATTGATGTTAGAATTATTGGGGCTGACTACCTTGACATAGAATTTTCGGGCAAAGATATTTGCTCCCAAAAAGGTATAGAAATTTACTACAACAAACGATACCACAACTTCTCTAGTACGGAGTTAAGACAAAGAATTAAAGAAAACTCTTGACATAACCTCAAAAGAGTGCGAAGATGATTGTTAATGAAAAAATTATGGTTAATATGGGCTAGAACTTTAGATCATAGGGTTGGTAAAACAGATGAAGACCAACCCGATATACCAATCCTCTCTTTAAAGGAAGCTAGAATTAGTCTAATCTTGCGAACGATTATAGTCGTTGTAAATATAACAACTTGTTTTTTTATAATGGCAAACATAATTAAAAATTGGTAATGAAAAAAAAATTACCCGATAGCTATGTTCCGAATGCTTATGTATTGCCTTATGGTAGCAACTTGTCTGCTCCTGCAATTAAGCCCGATTATAGCCTTAGTGGATGGAAGGTTGGAGCAGTTCATTCAGCAAATAAACATTATGAAGAGCGTTTTAATAAATTAAAAAAAGAATTTGAAGAACTCTCCGAAGACGTGAAATGGAATGAAATTATATTTAATTCAGAAATGAGAATAAAACCTGTTATTGGTAATATATATCATTTATACAAAAAAGAAAACGAAAAATATTTTATGAGTTTATTTGCCCCCAATGAATGTTCATGGGGAGAAAAACATCAAGGAAGTTTTAGATTAAATTACGACAACAGGTGGGAAATAGTAAAAAATCCTTGACATAACTCTGAAAGTGTGCGATAGTGTATTCATGACACAAATACTAGGACTCACCTGTATCAGCGAAATTCTCAAAGAGAAGGATAAGAAAAAGTATTCTTTTCGTACAATGACTCGCAAACGCTTTAACGACCTTTGTGTAAAACATGACAGAGATGAAGCTATTAGAGATTTGTCGGAAAGGATTTTGCATAATGTTCGTGTTACTCGTTACATTATTCGCCATTGCATTCACAATAACATCCTACATTATCGCCTTAGTTCCGCTCTCTTTCCTCTTGTTACTGACGAAAAGACAGAAGTTGCTTTTGATGATTTGCCCGACAAAATTGCCATAAAAGAAGAGTTAGAATTTGCGGGTAAAATCGCTAAAGACTTTGGTATATCTATCGGCTCTCACCCCGATCAGTTTAATGTTCTCGCATCACCAAACAGAGATGCAGTAGCTAGAACTATAAACGAACTAAATTTTCAAGCAAGTGTTCTTGACATGGTAGGTCTACCACAAGACCATACTGCGCCAATGAACATTCATATCAATTATACTCCAAAAGCAGACGAAACATTAGAAGTTGTTGCGACTAGATTTTTCCGCAATCTTTCTATGTGTGATAGTGGTGTTTACAATCGACTTACGATTGAGAACGAAGACAAAGGTTTCTTTAATGTAGATAATTGCATTAAATTTAGCGACTATTTATTTAACACATTCGGCGCAAATATTCCTGTTTGCTATGATAATTTGCATGACTTTTGTAATCCATCAGAAGATCGCAATATTTCTTTTCAAGCAGAACGTTGCGCTTATACATGGGTAAATCTTAGCACAGATGATGCTCTCTCTGCTGATACCGCTTTCTTATCTCCTGTCTTTCATTGGTCTGAAGGCACTCCCGAAAAGCCTCGCTCCCATTCGGAATACTTTGCCCTTGGGAATTACCCCCCACATATCGCAATCGACCCCGATAAACCTGCTAAATGGGAATGCGAAGTAAAAGGTAAAGATAAGGCTATCAAATTACTTAAAGAGCAAATGGCATGAAAAAAAGAAATAAAGAATTAACTATTGGAGATCACGTAAAAGAAAGAGCGTTCTCTCTCAAAAAAAGAGTTGGTCAAATAATTACTATTTTAGATGATAGTAATAAAAATCCCACGCTTGAGTGCATTCTAGTAAACCCCAAAACACTTTCGCCTATTGAAAACCTTTTCGGTCAGCATAAAATATTTAAATTAAAATTAAATAATGCAAAACATTATATTCCTAGAAAAAAACTATTTGAGAAAAAAGGTTTTGATATAGGTTATTACATTTCTTATAAAGGAAAAACAAGATTAAGGTATGGGCGCATTATGGCATATTTAAATCAAGAAGAAGGTCTATACCCACATTCCTATGACACCAATAAGCATAATGGTAAAGACTTATTGCAATGTGTAGAAATTGATCCTAATAGCTTAAAAAGAATTTTAGACTCAGAAGATCATCCAAATATTTTTATTGCTAATCCAAATAAATGTAAATTGGTTGAGGTTGTAGATAAAAATGAGGAAGGGAAACAAATAATCCCAATTAGGCTTGACATTTAAACTCTTTTCGTTTATATTGTATTGATGAATATTGAAACCATAGAAGGTAATTTATTAGATTTCCCTCCATACTGCAAGACTGACCCAAATTCATACACGGGCATCAATGCAATCGCTCACTCATGTAATTGTCGCATGATTATGGGTGGAGGCATTGCAAAGCAAATAAAAGATCGTTACCCTCAAGCCTATCAAGCTGATGTAAATTACATTAGCAACGAATATGATGATAATGGTCAATATATTCACCCTCTTGGAAACTTCTCAAAAGCAGGGGTAAGTTCTAAATTCCTACCTAATGACATGGGTTGGATTTATAATATGTACACCCAAGCAGGAATCGGAGATGGTTCGAGACAAGTTCACTATGAAAAGTTTTGGCAAGCATTAAAAAGAGTAGAGCAAGACCTTTATGAAATGAATGTAAATAAACATGAGTACGATGGTTCTGCTCCACCTGTTCTTGGATTACCTTATGGTATCTCTTGTGGGCTTGCAGGAGGTAATTGGGGAATAATAAAAGCGATGATTGAGGATATTTTTCTTGACTCCCCCATAAAATGCTATATAGTTAAGTTTGATTCAGCATGAAAGTTTTATATATAGTTAGAGGTCTTTCGGGAAGCGGTAAAAGTAGTATTGCAAGCGAACTTGTTAATCCTATATGGGATTCAGAAAGCGAGGCTTTTATTAAAGATTTTTATTCTGCTGATGATTTCTTTACCGACAAAGAAGGTCGCTATAATTTTGATCCAAATAAACTAAAGGAAGCCCATGAGGAATGTCAAAAAAATGTCGAGCTTGCGATGCAAAGAGATAATGTTCGTAAAATTGCAGTAGCAAATACCTTCTCTCAAGCATGGGAGGCAGAACCTTACTTTAAGTTGGCAGAAAAACATGACTATCATCCTTTTGTTTTGGAGTGTCAAAATGATTTTGGAAATATTCACGATGTTCCGCAAAAAAGTATTGACATGATGAAAGAAAGATGGGAAGATAGGTTAATATGAATAACAATAGTATAATGGTAGTTTACCCATACCTCCACAAAGGAACTTGGGTTTTTGATGATGAAGACAAGGGTCTACAAAGAGAACCTTTTATAGCAGGAATTGATGGAATGCTCTCTAATGTTGTAGATATGCAGAACCTCGATGAAAATGGATTCGCCCTCCATTTCTCCTCCTCTTTTATGCCTAATGCCCACATGACCTTAGATTGGATTAGGTCAGAGGGTGGAGGTAATTGGTATCATTGTAATGAATTAGGTATGGATGGATGGTTATGCCCTGCTTTATATAAATATTTTACAGAAGCTCCAAAAAAGATTTGGACTATTTTTCAAAATAAAATAAAATAATTATGGACAGATTTGATTTAGAAGAAGCAATAACCGATGTATTTACTAGCAACGAAGAGTTAGAGACTCTATTATACAGAATAGGAGATTCGCCTGTCACTCCATCAGAAGATGATTTGATGAATATTCTTATTGGAATTATCGCTTTAAATAAAGTTAGATACGAAAAACTATGGAATACTTTTGAAGCACTTGTAGCCGATGGAACTATTTCTAATAAAAGTGTTGACAATTCAGAAAATCCCCTTTATGATAATAAAACAATGAAGATTGAAGTTACAAATTCAGAAGGAGAAATAAAATGATTAATAGAATAGAAACTTGGAAAGCTCCCAAAGAAGTCGCACTAGCGATTATTGATTTAGCATTAACTCATATCAAAAAAGTTGAGCTTAACCCCGAAGTTCAAACGGAAGGAGATAATTTCGACTATTGGCATAGTTATGATTTGGGAGATGGTAATTATGTAGATTACAATATCTATATGGGAGAAGATGGTGGAGCAATAAATGCACAAACAGGTGATTGGGAGTATTATGACCCTAGCAAATGGTCTTGGGATGTCTCTTGCTATGAAGTTGATCCACCAACTAAAGATAATCCTTATCATCAAATAAATACAGATCACGAACATTATCTATTTAGTTATAATAAAAAAGGAAATGGAGAGGTAGAATTTAAAAATGAGTAATGGCAATTATTACGATAGAATTGATTTAGCTAAAAAAAATACTTATGTATTTAGCGTCCCTGCAACTTACTTTTATGAAATAGATGCAGATTCCGAAGAGGAGGCTAGAAAGCTATTAGAAGAAGAAGGAGGCATGAACATCATGGGTACTCTTGGAGAAATCACCCACAAGGATTATATGAATGCTACCCTTGAAGAAACTTGGAGTTCTGACTTTTTGAGCGCTTAATATAACAAACCTTGAAGCATAAATAATGAATGTAGATTTACTTGTATATTGTATTTTTGTAATTGTTGGTTTGTACGTTATCGACTATTTTTTAAATGAGAGGGATTAAAAGTGTATTTAATTGTGTGCATTTTCTTATTGAAGTTCTTCTCGTTGCTCTAATTACCATACTAATGGTGTATGGTTTGTATAATTTTTAATTTTTGTGTTGACAAGGGAGGTAAATTCCTCTAATGTAAAGGTATTATGAGCGGAGAAGGTTTATCAGTAAGTTTTAGAAGGACACCAATGACTCAAATGTCAAACGAGGAACTCCTTAGAGAGTTTCAAAAAATTGTCTATGCGAGTCAAGTAACTACCCACATGAAATGGTATGGGGAAGCTTATAGTGTTTACATGGAAGAGCATGGGGATGAAGAGTTGCAAGAATGGCAACAAAGAGGTGTTGCAATTAAAGATACCTTTAATTTCTGCATTAGTGTTTATGACTCTTGGGGCGAAGATTCAGACCTTTATGAGTCACATCAAAGAAAAGATAGCTTTGTTTCTCTTGCGAAAGAGTTTGCTTTGGATAATTGGTTGTTGTATTTTCCTCATGGCTTTCCTGCTGAATGGATTGAAACAGAAACTACTGATGGGAAAAAATG
>CEOU01026769.1_pt1 | contig 12315 bp, 21 predicted proteins | sample 530731 | NCBI WGS metagenome assembly CEOU01 (sample SAMEA2620894, study PRJEB7988) | marine metagenome | isolation source: saline water (ENVO:00002010), including
CTCCTGGCCTATGGTTATTAGGATGGGTGCTGTAAGAATGGCCTGTACTAATGGTCAGATTATGATAGATGACTTTGCAGTGTATAAGGCGAAGCATACTATGAGTCTGGATCTAGGACACGCTCGCCGTAAGATGGCAGCACTGCTTAACAGTTACACAGAAGAAGTTGATCGTTGGCGTGGCTGGTCTACAGATTCAATCTCTGACCGTTTTGCTTTGATCACATTTGCAAAAGCTGCAAAATGTAAAGTAAATGTAGAGAGCATGAGCAATATGAGTCTGTTAGAAATACTGGATCATCCGTCTCTCATCAAGAATAAAGCGTTCAAATACTTATGGAACCAGTACACTCAGCATGAGCAAAAATCACTGGGCAGTACGAAGTGGGCAGTATATAATGCGCTTACCCATTGGACCACACATGCACCTGTTGGTAAGAAGACTGATAAAAACAGTGTTCTGAAAATCAAAGAAACCCAACAGATAGCAGCAAGTGCTGCAATCAAGCAGTATCTAGTAGCAGCATGAAACATCTTATAGATGTTAGTAATCATATCATGAGGTACTCGCAGGTGTATCATTTCGATGCACCTGTAACACCTCTAGTTATAGAAGAGGTGCAAGATCTGTGTCAACAATATGGAGAAGAATTTGTTTCAACTTATATAGAAAATTATTTGAGCTTAGGGGTTGACTCATCTAATTAAGTGTGCTAAAATCCTTTTTAAAAGTTTCAGAAGGAGAAAATAATATATGTTTATAAGGATATATTGTAATGAGTAATATTACAAGAGAAGATCTTATAGGTCAGTATGAATATGATATTGATGATTGGTGGTGTGCCCTGTGGAGTTTACAAATAGGAGCGACACCACCTCAAGGTCATGGTAAGAAATTTATTGCATATGTTAAATTTCGTTGTGATGAAGCAGGAGACTGGAAACTTCATGATGCACTACCTCAACTGTTCGCAGATTTCTATGAGGAAATGGGAGATTGGTGATGTACAGTGTTAGTGATGAAGTAGTTTCTGAATTCAATAACTACATGAACAGCAAGATGTGTTTACTCTACGAAAATAAAATGACTGTTAACATCAGGTATAATTACTTTGGTGCTGGCATGCATGCGATAGAATCAACTGATGGAATTAATATTAATTTTGAAGATGATATACTGTCGCCATTTCTAAAAGAGTATTAGAAATTTGTTGTCTTTTGGTTTCAATAATGTTAAATTCTAAAAACATAAATTATAGGAGATTATATCTATGCAGATGATCAATGGTATTCCTGAGATTGTTGAGGGGGTGGCATACTATTCTAGTGTGACAATCGCCAAGCCAGACTTTAACAAAGTTAAAAACATTTATGTTGTAAATCTGGCAGTCTCTGATGAGATCTTTCAACAGTTTTCAGATGCTGGCTATAACACAGGACTAAAACCTGCTGGTACAGCATCGTTCACAGAAGATCCTGTCATTACATTTCAACAGTGGGAAAACTCAAAATACAAACCACGGCTTGTAGATACGGACAATAACAACATTGACGTAGCTATTGGTAATGGTTCTCGATTAGCTGTTCAATGGAAGCACTCAGAGTATGGTGAACCACCGCGAGTATTTCGTCGTCCTATCTTGGTCAATGCTCAACTGATTGAGCTAGTACCATATGGTGAGATGTCAGAAAGTAGTGAACCTCTTCATAGTGCCCTAGCATTTTAAGGATAATACTCTATGAGTAATGAAACAGAAGGCTGGACTTATACATCTGAAGATGGAACTTATTCTGTTGGTGAGTTTACAGAAGAAGGTAAGATCGCCTTTGTACTGTTACTGGAAACAGATAAAGAAATTCAAGCAACCAAAAAAACTTTGGCTAAACTTGAGATGGCAGTGAAAGGCTTTAACACAACCGTAATGGAACAACTAACGGAGGACATGCTTGTACAAGCTGAAGATATTCCATATGGTGTAGAAGAAGAAGAGGAGTAAATTATAATATCATCTATGCTTATATTCACTGGGGGCTTCGCGGCCCCCTTCTTTTATTTGAGGATATAGAAAATGGGATTTGCCCAAACACATGAGGATTGCCCTGAGTGTGGTCACAAGGACTGCTTAGGAATTAATGATGATGGTACAGCCAAGTGTTTTTCATGCGGTATATTCATAAAAAAATATACTGGTGTTAAACAATCACAGGAAAGGAGCCAGAGCATGGTACAAAGTTCCGTACCAAAACTAGTGAAAGATGAGATTACAATTAAAGAAGGAGACTTCTATGCATTAAAAGATCGCGACATTTCCTTAGCTACTGCTAAGAAGTATGGGGTTAGGTCTATCCAGAACTCTTCTGGTGAGACCGTCAGACACTTCTATCCATACTACAATGGCGCAGAAGAAGTCGCCTACAAGACTAGAATGGTGGACACCAAGGCATTCTTTAGTAATGGTCCACTACAAGAGTGTGGTTTATTTGGACAACAGTTGTGCAGTGACAAGGGTGGTAAATACATTACTGTCGTAGAGGGTGAGTGTGATGCTATGGCTGCTTACGAATTACTAGGCAGCAAGTGGCCTGTAGTTAGTATTAAGTCTGGCGCTCAGAGTGCTGAGAGAGATATCAAAACACAGATAGAATTCCTTGAACGCTACGACAATATAGTTATCTGTTTCGATAGTGACAAGCCAGGAACTGATGCTGCCAAACAGGTAGCTAGACTACTGAAACCAAACAAAGCTAAGATCATGCTGATGCCAGAGGGGTTCAAGGACTCCAATGATATGCTGCGTAATAATGCACATGGTCTGTTTGTAAACTCTTGGTGGAACGCTAAGACGTATACACCTAGTGGTGTATTAAATGTTACTCAAAACAAAGACAAGTTTCACAACAGAGTTAAGAAAGAATCTGTTCCGTATCCTTGGGAAGGTCTTAACAAAAAGCTAGAGGGTCTCAGGCAGGGTGAGCTAATTACTCTTGCAGGTGGTACAGGTCTTGGCAAGTCTTCTGTTACCAGAGAACTAGAGCATTGGCTACTCAAGCAGACCAAAGATAATGTAGGTGTAGTCGCGCTTGAAGAAGACTGGACTAGGACTGTCGATGGTATCCTGAGTATTGAAGCTAACGCTAGGCTGCACATAGACAGTGTTAGAGAGCAGTTCTCTCAAGAAGAAATAGATATCCTGTTTGATGATATGTTTGTGGACAACGATAATCAGGATAGGCTATGGGTCCATGCACACTTTGGATCTAATGACATAGACGGCATCTTCTCAAAGCTGCGGTACATGATCATAGGTTGCGAGTGTAAGTGGGTAGTGATTGATCACCTACATATGATGGTGTCTGCTACTCTTGAAGGTGATGAACGTCGATCTATTGATGCCATCATGACACGTCTCAGGAGCCTCGCTGAGGAGACTGGAGCAGGACTTATACTGGTATCCCACCTCAGACGTATTGATGGTAACAAGGGCCATGAGAAGGGAGCAGAGACTGATCTGAGCCACCTTAGAGGTAGCCAAAGCATTAGTCAGCTATCTGACTGTGTGATAACCTTGGAAAGAAACCAACAGGCTGAAGACCCTATAGAGGCAGCGACCACTAGAGTCAGAGTATTGAAGTCTCGTTACACAGGTGATGTGGGTATTGCTGCTCACTTGCAATATGATAAGGAGTCAGGTAGACTTACAGAAGTAGAGTATTCAGATATTGATTTTACTTCTGATAATGACTTGGCGTTCGACTAATGAAACTTCTATTCGATACTGAAACAAATGGGTTGTTTCCTGATGTCACCCGTATGTGGTGTCTTGTAATACAAGATGTAGACACAGGACAAATGTGGGACTTTACTGAGGATCATCTTGAGGATGGTGTGCAGTTATTAAATCAAGCAGAGCTAATAGCTGGTCACAATATTCTTGGATTTGATATTCCTGCCTTGGAAAAATTCACAACATTTAGATTAGGTTCACAGAAGATCATAGATACCTTAGTGCTATCTAGGCTGTTCAATCCTGTACGTGAAGGCGGTCACAGTATTGAGATGTGGGGTAATCGTTTTGGATTACACAAGATAGACTTCAAGGAGTTTGACCGTTACTCTAAAGAGATGCTGGAGTATTGTAAAAGGGACGTAGCTGTAAACGTAAAAGTCTATCATGAGCTTCGTAAAGAAAGTGCTGGCTTTGACCCAAGATGTATTGAGTTAGAGACCAGTGTCGCTTCGATCATGAAGGATCAAGAGGCTCATGGCTTTTACTTCGACAACTACAAAGCTGACATGCTACTGGCTCTCATGCGAGAGAAGATGAAGCTCGCAGAGAAACGAGTTTCAGAAGTCTTCAAACCCAAGGTAGATGAGAGGTATATCTATCGTAAAGAAACTGCATCTGGTGCCCTATCTAAACTAGCAACTTGGGATAGAGTGGGTGGGCCAGGAGTGCGTCTCCTCGATGAGGAATATGAGTTCTTTAGCAAGTCTTCTAGCATGTATACCACCAGAAAAACTGTAGTGGATTTCAACATTGCATCACGCAAGCAGGTAGGTGATTACCTCATTGAGTTTGGATGGAAACCAAAACAGTATACTGAGAATGGTAGGGCTGTTGTTAATGAGAAAACTCTATCTGAGATTGAGGGTATACCTGAGGCAGAGCTTATTAAAGACTACCTCATGTATCAGAAGAGACAAGCTGCGTTAGAGTCTTGGCAGAAGTTCCTTGAGAAAGACAACAGGGTTCATGGGTTTGTTATACCAAACGGTACTATCACTGGACGTATGACACATCGTGATCCTAACATGGCTCAAATACCTAGCGTTAGTTCACCCTATGGTAAGGAGTGTAGGGAGTGCTGGACAGTGCCTACTGGATACAAACTAGTAGGTATAGATGCTAGTGGCTTAGAGCTTAGGATGTTAGCACATTATATGAATGATGAGGAGTATATAGATGAAATCATTAACGGAGACATACACACCGCTAATCAAAGACTTGCAGGGCTTGAATCAAGAAATCAGGCGAAAACTTTCATTTATGCACTCCTATACGGAGCAGGAGATGAGAAGCTTGGAACAGTGGCTGGAGGAGGCAGAGAAGTTGGTAGTAAACTTAGAGGGCATTTCCTCCATAATCTCCCATCATTTAATAACCTTAAGAACAGAGTATCACTCGCAGCTAAGAGAGGATTCCTTAAAGGATTAGATGGTAGAAAGATATTTGTTCGATCTGAACACGCAGCACTTAACACATTGTTACAGGGTGCTGGGGCCATTGTTATGAAGAAGGCATTGGTTATCTTCAGTGAATACATACAAGATATGGATGCTCATATTGTGGCTAATGTTCACGATGAATGGCAGGTAGAAGCCAAGGAAGAGATAGCAGAAGAAGTAGGAAGACTTGGTATAGCTGCAATCGTACAGGCTGGATGGGCTTATGATTTAAAATGTCCCCTAGATGGAGAGTTCAATGTCGGAAACAACTGGTCAGAAACGCACTGATAGAATAAAATTAGAAAGTATCTGTAATGATGAAGAAAGCATGGGATTTCATGCATCCTTTGAAGACGGTCTAAGTATACAGTACGAACCCGTAGGGTTTTTAGACTCTACAAAAAGAACTCTTTGGATAAATGCTGATCCTGATGAAGTTTGTATAGCTTTTTTTGATGATAAGTTTGAGGAGGGATTTAACACAGAAAATGAAACAGGAGTCTGGTTGTCTTATAGGAGCAGTAAATTAACATATCATAAAGACATAGTTGACACCGTCGATGTTTTAGAAACTTTTTACAGACCCGCTGATTATGAAGTGGATGAAATGTTTGATGCATATGATTATGGTCCAGAATCTTGGAGAATACAGGATGGTATAAGATGGGTATACCTCCATGAAAATATGTGGGTATCAGAACTAGGAGACTATGAACAGGATTAATGGTAATGTCAAAAACAACTAGTCAGAAACGCATTAACCCTAGAACAGGGAAACCCTACTACTATAAAGACAACCCTGAGGCTGTAAAAGCTAGAGGTGCAAAACGTATGTGGGTAAATGGAAAAGAAGTATCAAAGTTCCATCCACTACATAAACCTGGAAGGTATAAAACTTTAGGTGATGCAGCCTTCAGTTCTCTGAAAGGATACGAAACTATTAAAGAGGGTGAAGTGTATATTATACATAACCCATCTTTTCCTGGGTGGATAAAAGTTGGTATGGCCTTGAGTGCAAACGACCGTTTAAAACAGTTTCAGACAAGCTCTCCCTTTAGAGACTATGAACTAATCAAAGCTTATAAAGTTGAAGACCGTAGGTTGTCAGAGGCAGAAGCACATAAAGCTCTAGGCAATAAGAACCGTAAGGGTGAGTGGTTTTACATGGAACATGATGTAGCTGTTACAATACTAGATGGAATATTCACAGAGGTATATCAACATGAACTCTTCTAAAGATTTAAATAAGTTAGTAGATGACATATATGAATCCATTGCTCCTTTGTCAGAAGGAAAGAATTTAAATTTACCTGAGGATCTTATAGAAGATTTTGGAGAAAGAATAAAGTCAGTTATAACAAATTGGTCTAAGCCAAAAGAACAAACTAAGGGTTTAAGAATGTCTAATATTGGTAGACCCGCTAGACAGTTATGGTATGACTCAAGAAATAACAACACCAATTCAATCCCATCTGCAACACAAATTAAATTCCTCTACGGTCACATCCTAGAAGAATTACTTTTACTTCTTGTTAAACTCTCTGGTCATGAGTTGTCTGATGAGCAGAAAGAGGTCGAGGTAGATGGTATCAAAGGCCACATGGACTGTAAGATTGACGGTGAGGTTGTTGATATTAAAAGCGCCAGTAACTTTGCATTCAAAAAATTCAAGGATGGTACGCTTGATGGTGATGATCCATTTGGGTATCTATCTCAGCTTGCTGGCTATGAAGAGGCTGAGGGCACTGAGGATGGTGGGTTTCTGGCTATCAATAAAGAAACAGGAGAGTTAGCTTTTTACAGACCTGGAAAATTTAGCAAGCCCAATATCAAGTCTAAAATTTCTAGCATTAAAAATGCTTTGACACTAGACAGTCCACCAGAGAGGTGCTATCAGGATGTGCCTGAGGGTAAGAGTGGTAACATGCGTATCGCTAAACAGTGTACGTATTGTCCCTATAAGAACGAATGTTGGGCTGATGCTAACGCTGGTCAAGGACTACTAGCATATAAGTATGCGTCAGGTATTAAATACTTTACTAGAATTGCAGTAGCGCCTAAGGTTCCTATGCTATGAACAATAAAAAATTAAAACAAATAAACCGTCACTCAGAATCCTTGTTTAAGGACTGGGTAAAAACTTTGTTGCCTGAAGAAGAAGCAAAGAAAGTTGATGAGACTGATTACAGGGATCTAGTGCCTGATGACTACCATGTTATGGTTGGACCGTCATTACGGCTGTCTCCTCATTCTCCTGCTTGGATACGTAAGAAACTAAAAAAACTATTGACTACTGATTCTTCTCTTGATATCTTTTCAGTAACCTTAGAAGACCTACAAGGTATTTAAAATTAGTACAAAGAAACTATCTAAGTCTGGCAAAAGAAAACCTAGAAAACCTAGACCTAAAAAGCTAACACATCCTAATGGAACTAAGTACGATTCCATATGGGAAGCTGTTCTGCATGAGTCAATACTAAAAGACTGGGAACATCACGCTGATAAAATTAGTTATGTTGTTGAGCATACCTATGAGCCTGACTTTGTTAGGACTGTTGAGGACAAAACAATACTACTAGAGTCTAAAGGCAGGTTCTGGGATCATGCAGAGTATTCTAAGTACGTGTGGGTTAGTAAGCGTTTGCCTGAAGATACAGAGCTTGTTTTTTTATTTGCTAATCCTTCAGCACCTATGCCAGGAGCTAAGAGAAGAAGAGACGGTACAAAGAGATCTCATGGTGAATGGGCATCCTCTAATGGTTTTAGATGGTTTAGTGAAGAGTCAATACCTGATGAATGGATTGATGTAGCAGCTAAAGAAACAGAAGATTTTAAGAAACGAAATAGTAAATTTAATCTGGAGATGGAATGAAGTACAACAAACTAAATGATATTACACCGCGTGAGTGGGATAGCGTTTCAAAATATAAAAGAGATCCGCACCATAAGAATGATATGGTTAATCATCCACCACACTACAACAAAGGTGACATAGAATGTATTGATGGTATTAAGGCAATGCTTTCTGAAGAGGAGTATATTGGCTATTTAAGAGGTAACTCCTTAAAGTACAGATGGCGCTTTCCATATAAAAACGGTACAGAGGATATTTTAAAAGCTGAATGGTACGAAAATAAATTGAAGGAGATTCTCCTTGAAAGAAAAACTAACACATAAAGAGCAGCGTAGGGAAAGGTATGACCGTAAACAATACAAAGGTAAACCTGTAAAAGCTAACAAAAACTTCAAGCGTTTAAAAGCAGAAGAGCTTAAAGACAAAGAATTCAAAGAAGAATTAAAGGATTTATAATGGATCAATATCAAAACTACATTCACAAAAGTCGATATGCCCGTTACTTAGATAGTGAAAAGCGTCGAGAAACTTGGGAAGAAACTGTAGAAAGATACGTAGATTTCTTTAAGAAAAGAAACAAAGAGAACATAGTAGACTGGGAAGAGGTAAAGGAAGCTATCTATAACCATGATGTTATGCCTTCTATGCGTTGTATGATGACTGCTGGTAAAGCTTTAGATAGAGATAATGTAGCAGGGTACAACTGTTCATACCTTCCTATAGACAGTCCACGATCCTTTGATGAGCTAATGTATATTCTCTTGAACGGTACTGGCGTAGGCTTCAGTGTAGAGAGAGAGTATGTAAAACAGCTTCCTGATGTTGCTGATAGCTTTCATGAGACTCCAAGCACTATCATAGTATCTGACAGTAAAATTGGATGGGCATCTGCGTTTAGAGAGCTTATTAGTTTGTTGTATGCAGGTAAAATACCACGTTGTGATCTAACAAAAATTAGACCAGCAGGAGCCAGACTAAAAACTTTTGGTGGCCGCGCTTCAGGACCAGAGCCTCTTGCTGATCTTTTTAATTTTGCAGTTGACCTGTTTAAGAGTGCTGCTGGCAGGAAGCTTACTTCCTTAGAGTGTCATGATCTTGTGTGTAAGATTGCAGACGTTGTTGTAGTGGGTGGTGTCCGTAGATCTGCACTCATTAGTCTCAGTAATGTTACAGACAATCGTATGTCTAATGCAAAGAATGGTGAGTGGTATCTGAGCAATGGACAACGAGCATTAGCTAACAACAGTGCTGTGTATTCTGAGAAACCAGACTTCGATACTTATGCATCTGAGATGAAACGTCTATACGAAAGTAAGTCTGGAGAAAGAGGGATATTCAGTAGGATTGCTGCACAAAACGTAGCTGCTAAAAATGGAAGAAGGGATAGTGACCATAAGTTTGGTACTAATCCTTGTTCAGAGATTATCCTGAGACCTTATCAATTCTGTAATCTTTCTGAAATTGTTGTAAGGCATAATGATACTGCGGAAACCCTACTGAAAAAAGTTAAGATAGCGACTATACTAGGAACCCTGCAAGCCACCCTAACTGACTTCAGATATCTGCGTAACATATGGAAACGCAACACAGAAGAAGAGGCGTTGCTGGGTGTATCTATGACAGGTATCATGGACTGCTCGCTAACAAACGGATCAAAGGGAGAAGAGGCTACTGCAAAACTTCTAGAAGATTTGAAAAAGGCAGCAGTGTTACAAAACAAAACACTGGCTAAGAAGTTAGGCATAAACCAATCAACTGCTATTACCTGTGTAAAACCATCAGGGACAGTATCACAGTTGACTGACAGTGCTTCTGGAATACACCCCAGGTTCAGTGAGTATTACATTAGAACTGTACGTGCAGATAAAAAAGATCCTCTAGCAACTGCTATGATCTCTTCAGGATTTCCCTACGAAGAAGATGTAATGAATAACTCTAACTGGGTGTTTTCGTTTCCACAAAAATCTCCTAAAGGTTCTGTAACTGTAGATGATCTTGGATCTATAGAGCAGCTAAAGCTTTGGAAAATTTATCAAGACAACTGGTGTGAACACAAACCTTCTATGACATGCTACTACAATGATGATACTTTCTTTGAAGTCTGTCAGTGGATATGGAAAAACTTTGATAAGGTTAGTGGGATTAGTTTTCTTCCTCAGTCAGAGCATGTGTATAGGCAAGCGCCCTACCAAAAGATAACTAAAGAAGATTATGATATTTTAACTTCTAAGTTTCCTAAAGGAATGGAATGGGATTTAGAAGAAAGTGAAGATAATACAGAAGGTGTACAAACATTAGCATGTGTTGCAGGAGTGTGTGAGTTATGATAAAAAAGTTATTTAATAAAGTACAAGATTTTTGTAATGATATTATAATAAAAATATACTATGGGTTTGAGTTGTTTACCTTGGTAGAACTAGCAGTTATACTAGGTATACTGTTTACTATAATTTGTTTGACGGTGGCCCCATTTGCTTACTAAAGTTAAATTAATAGATAAACTAGGTTCTGACAAAACAGTTGTTAATGCTGCTAGGGTATCTTTTAATAAAGAGATATCTGAAATGAAACAAGCAGACAAGAAGCTTATTAAGTACCTAGCTTCTCATGGACACTGGACTCCTTTTGGTCATGTGCAACTGCAATTTAGAATAGCAGCACCTGTATTTGTAGCTAGACAATTAGGTAAACATCAGGTAGGATTAGTTTGGAATGAGGTCAGTAGGCGCTATGTAGATAGTGCTGTAGGCTTCTATACTCCAGAAGCTTGGAGAAAACGTGCAGATAACAGAAAGCAGGGGTCTTCTGATGAAGTACTAGAGATTAATCGTGACCTCTTTAGAGACTACCACAAGCTTTTAGAAGCTTCTAAACTTATGTATGAAAAGTTACTTGAAAGAGAAGTAGCACCAGAACAGGCTAGAATGGTGCTTCCTCAGAGCATGATGACTGAATGGATATGGACAGGATCATTACCTGCATTTGCTAGAGTAGTAAAATTACGTGATCATGCAGATGCACAGAAAGAATGTGCGGAGATTGCTAAGAGTATTTCTAATGAGGTAGAAAATACAGAAGACCTATCTTGTTCTTGGAACGCTCTTACGGAGAAGTAAACTATGCCGCGTGTTGAATCACTATCAGCTTTATTACAAAAGGAATATACAATGGAAATGGATACTTATTTAGCAGCTTTAGAACTGACTTACAAAGCAGAGATAGCTGCTGCACTAGCTAATCTAGATAATCTGTTGAACAATGCAGTTGGTGTTGCAGATCATCCAGACTTAATAAAGTCGTTAGATAACTGTATTACTGTAATAGCTGCTGCACAAGATAAACTGTCAGTACTTCAAGATACTTTGAAATGAATTTGTATAGTCCATGAAGACAGAAGCTAACATAATATCTTTTAGAGTCCTTATAAACTCTAAAGGTACTCTTATGACAGAGTACAGCAAGTTGCCCTCATCAAAAGTACTTGATGTTTTTTCAGAAGATGAAGCTGTTTTTATTAGAAAAATTCTAAGAGAACTAGAACCTAAACTTGAAGACCTTCATACATTCTTAGAAGAAGAACTGCAAGCTTTTTAACTAACTGCTTTTATGTTTAACTTTTGTTTCATAATGATCTTATCACTAGTTTCAAGAATAATATCACTATGCTTTTGAATCATATTAAGTAAAGTTTTTTTATAATCAGCTTCATCATATTGAAGAGCTTCAGAAAGCACCCCGCCTAGATGACAAATAACCTCTGAGTTTATTCGTAACACTGTAGATTCTGGTAACTCAAAATATTGAATTGTTTCTTCCATACGCATCTCCTATACCTTCACATCTACTGTTGATTGTTGAGAAACATAATTCTTTAGTTGTACTTGCCCATCATAGTATTCATAAAAGACAGTTCTAAAAACTTTTGAAAGTCTATTAAGTTCCCCTAGTTTTTTATCTACTGTAATAACTTCAGTAGAATTGCTTTTACTCCAAGTAGAAACAGGAACAGTAGGTGCTACTTTTTCTATCATTACCATTTAACCTTATCAGCCCAGTAGGCTGCGCTCATTTTACCCTTAGCAATATTTCTACGGTGCCTTGCTTTAAAACTTGCACGTTTCTTTTTCATACGTTCAGACTCTCCTGCTTTGGGCTTACCTGCTGTACTAGCTCCCTGCTCTCCAAACCGTATCGTCTTTATTTTGTCTCCTTCCTTTGCCACAACAATATGCGA
>CEOU01029379.1_pt1 | contig 12314 bp, 8 predicted proteins | sample 530731 | NCBI WGS metagenome assembly CEOU01 (sample SAMEA2620894, study PRJEB7988) | marine metagenome | isolation source: saline water (ENVO:00002010), including
TAAATATCCAAGACTTTGTAGGTGCAGGACCTGCTAGTGAAGTTGTATCAATGGCAGAGCCTACTAAAGTTGGAGATGTTACAATCTTTGATGAAGGTCAGCCAATACCTAAAGAATCTATTACTACAGGTACAGCTAGTACTGCTCAAGCTCCCGGTGCTGTTACAGCAAGTCAATACACAGCAGATCAAATAGAAGAAGCTCCAGTTATTAATCCTCAAACAGGTAGTGTTAGTCCAGAAGCTGTTGCAGGAATGCAAGCTCAAACTTTAACTAAAGCAGCTACAGGTGTAACTATAGATGAAGAAACAGCTAGTAAAGCTTTAACAGACAGAGTAGTTGGTGTTCTTTCAGATGGAGCTATGGCAACAGCTCAAACTGTAAAAGGATTAAACTTACCAAAAGTATTACGAGCTAAAAAACAATTAAGAAACGCAGGACTAAGTGAAGCACAGATAGAAGAAATAGGAAATGATCCTGATGCACTAGAAGCTAGGTTAATAGATTTAACCGAAGAAGAAAGAGGAATGATTGAAGGTCTTCCTGAGGAAGCTTTAGTTAGTACTCAAATGGATAACCTACTTAAAGGTTTAGATAGTGGTGAAGTTCCGTCATGGGCTAAACCGGCTGTAGCTGCAGTTAATCAAATCATGGCATCAAGAGGTTTAGATACTTCAAGTGTTGGTAGAGATTCATTATTTAATGCAATTATACAATCAGCATTACCACTAGCACAAAGTAATGCACAAGCTATTCAACAATCGGTAGCACAACAAAAAGGTATAGAAGCACAGGCTGAATTACAAAATGCTCAAATGAGACAGCAAACAGCCTTGACAAATGCTTCAAACGTCTTTAAGATGGATATGGCACAGTTTAATGCTGACCAACAAACTGCATTAAGTAACAGTAAGTTTTTACAAACTGTTACGCTTGCTAACGCAAGTAATGAACAACAAGCTGTAATACAAGAAGCAGCTTCACTAGCTCAGTTAGATTTAGCAACGCTTGATAGTAAAACCAAAATTTCAGTACAGAACGCTCAAGCTTTCTTAAGCATGGACTTAACAAATCTTGGGAATAGACAACAAGCAGAAATATTAAAAGCTCAACAGGAACAGCAAAGATTGTTAAGCAACCAAGCTTCTGTAAATGCTGCAGCACAGTTTAATGCGACAAGTGAAAATCAAACTAATCAGTTTATGGCTAACTTAGCTCAACAGACTAGACAGTTTAATGCAGCTCAGATGAATGCGATGGAACAGTTTAATGCACAGCAAGCAAACGCTGCCGAAGCTAGAAGAGTACAGAATGAAATAGGTGTAGCTCAAGCTGATGCAGCTATGAAAATGCAAATAGATCAATTTAACTCACAGCAAGATTATAATAGAAATCAATGGAATGCTCAGAATGAACAAGCTGTTTTACAAGCTGATGTCAAATGGAGAAGACAACTTAATACTGCAAACACTGCAGCTATTAATGCTGTTAATCAACAGAACGCTCAGAATGCATTTAACTTATCTTCTCAAGCTCAAGCATTTATGTGGCAAGAGTTAAGAGATCAAGCTGACTATGCATTTAGGTCTGCTGATAACTATGAGCAAAGAAAAACATCAATGTATATAGCAATGCTTGGTAATGAAAGTGGTAACTACGAAGGTGGTAAATGGGAAGATTATGTAAGTAGTGCTACAAAATTATTAGATGATTTTTTAAGTTAGGAAAGAAAAATTATGTTTAAAAAATTTATAAAGAAAATAGGACGAGGAATTAAAAAGATTGGTAAAAAGATTGGTAAAGCTTTTAAAAAAGTTTTAAAACCTTTCGCTAAAGTATTTAATAAACTTGGTCCTATAGGTACAATAGCTATGTCTATGTTCCTCCCCGGCATTGGTTCAGCATTAGCAGGATGGGGAGCAAGTATGGGGAATGTAGTAGGAACTATGATTAAATTTGTAGGGAATGCTATTAACTATGTATCGACTGCTCCTAAAAAAATATTCGGTACAATTACTGATGCTTTAGGTGCTTCATGGGATACCTTAACTGGAGGAGGAGTAAGTGGTGGATGGAAACCCGGAAGTTGGTTTGATAACTTTCAAGGTAGAATGACTGATCGTATTAAAAGTGATGGATGGTTCGGTGGTAAATCTGGATCGTGGACTCACTTCGATACCACAGGAAACATTTTACCAAGTGGTGCTCCTTTAACAGGTGAAGGACAAGGAAGTATTATGCAACAAGAAGGTGGTAAGCTAGTAGAAACATTACCTGATGGTAGTGTAGGTAAACCTTTATCGAAAGCAAACATTGAAGTTTTAAATAGTCAAACAAGTTCTCCGGCAGGTATAACAGTCAGTGATGGCACAAGTATATATGATGAAGCAACAAAAACATGGAAAGATTCTGTTACTGGTAAAGAGTTAAAATTAGATAAAGCAGGTAAACCTATTCCGTTTGAATCTGGTACTACAGGATACAAAGGACCTTTTCAAAAAGTAAAAGATGCTTATGGTGGATTTAAAGAAACAAACAAAGATGCAATTTCTGGTATGCAAACAGGTTTAACAATGGTTGATGCATACAATACATTTGCGGGAGAAGAACAGACACCTTTAGGAAGTAATACATCAAGTTTAATTGATGGTATGAGTCAACTAAGTTATTCTCAAGATCAAGGTGGTATTGTAAATACAACAGCACCAGTTTGGGATATGTCTTACATGCTAAATCCACAAGCAGCAGCTAATGCATGGAATAATAATTATGGTTTTGGTTCTGGTTTTGATCCAAGTCAAACTCCGGGATATGGTTATACTTGGGAAGAGTGGATGCGATCTCAGGGTGGAACATTCGCAAGTTAATATAATACAAAGGAACAAAAATGTCACAATTAAATCAAAATGCAATTAGAGAACATAATCCTTTTCAAGGACCAATTCCCGGACAATCTTTAACAAATAGTCCTGACTCTAGACAGCCTTGGGAAAATCCTCCCGAAGTAACTGGTATTAAAGATGCTAGGGAACTTATGTTTCTTGAAATTTTAAAAGAATCTAATTTAGAAAACATTGCAATGCTTTTAAACGATGGTATGAGTGTTGCTGAAATAACAGAAATGTTATTGTTTATTGGGTATAGTAAAGGTAAGTTTAATGCAGATATGATGTTGCTATTAGCAGAGCCAGTTATGTATATGCTTTTAGCAGTTGCAGAAGCTATAGGTATTGACCCAAAAATAAATAGAGATGATTTAATTAATGCAGATGAAGAAGATTTAGATGAAGAAGAAGAAGCAGACGTAGTGAATTTATCTAAATCAATACAAACACAAGTTAGAAATCCTTCAAGATTAGAAGAATTACAAACAAGATTAGATGCAGATAATATCCCATCAGATATTAAAGAACGAGTAGCTCAAGTTGATTTTGAAGGCATAAAAGAAAGTTTAATGGCTAGACCACAAAGACAACAAACAGAAAATCCAAGTTTATTAGGAAGGTAATCACATGGCAAAAAGACCAGAACAAAGTATAGAAGATATTGGAGAATCTTTATTATCTCAACAAGCTGCATCACGTAAGCAACGAGAAAAAGCTGCAAAGAAAGATGCTCGTTGGTTGAAAATTTTAGGAGCAGGAGTAGCAGGTCAAAGTTTAGTTACGAGTGCATTGAAAAAACGAACTCAAGAAATAAAAGATGCAGGAACAATTTCTAAACTACAAAGTAAATTACAAGTTCAAAACTTTAATTCTTTAACTCCAATCTATCAAGCTATTGATTCTTATGATTCTTACGAAGCATTTGAAAAAGCATATGCAGATGATCCTACTTCTTTTAATGCTTTGAAAAATCATTTAAGTCCTTACATGAAAACTTATGTAAAACAAATCAGTGGTAAAGATTTAAGTGAGGAAGCATTTCAAGCTCAATATAATTTATTAGAAAACAATTTAGTTAAGAGTATTGCAAAAAATGCTTTTACTACAAAAGATCAATTTAAAAGAGGAATCACTGGTATAGCCGAAGAAGTAGGTGTTGACAAAAATAATACATGGAATTATTTTACTGGAATGGATGTAAATACATTAGATGGAATTAAAGCACAACGCTTAAACAAAATGATTGATCAATATGGGTCATCTATACTTAGTAAAGGTAATCTAAGAGGACTTGGTAATGCTTTAACATTTGGTTTAATCAAAGAAAAAAAAGGAGAACCAAATATATTTAAAGATTTTGATGAAGACTGGAGACCTCTTTCTCAAGATATTAGATTAGCTTTTGATTCAATGAACATTAATGCTACTATAGCTGAACAAATTAAAGCTAATGCTCCTGTATTAAAAGATAGAGTATCGGAGTTTCAAACAGATGAAAAAGGTGTACAAAGAATTACCGCAGAATTTGACACATTAGAATCTAGAATAAATGATGGCTCTTGGTGGTGGAAAGGTGATAAAAGTCCTGATAGATATAGTAAATTTAAAGAAGATCGTATTGATAATTTAGTTAATGATTTAAACAGTGAACAAAATGCTCAGATTAAACAACGAATTATTTTAACGACTGGTGCATTATCCAATCGTATTGGTGATCCTAGAGAAACAGAATTTAAAAAACAATTTATTGAAACTTATGCTAGAGAATTTAAACTAGAAGTTGGTTCTTCAGAGTATGCAGAGTTTGTAAATTCATTAAAAGATTTTAAAACACGAGATCAACTAGCTATGAATTTTGTACTTAGTCAAGTAGCTACTGATAGATTTGATGGTTGGTTTGAAAGTAGTATTGGTGAAACTGTAAGGTTTGGAGAAGAACCTTTTGTCTACGACTTTAATAAAATTGATCAATTAATGAAACCATCATTTGTTATTGCAGACGGTAAAGTAGAACCTACTGAAGTTTATAGAGCTGCTGACTCAACAGATAAACAAATTCTATATCGAGGTTATGTCAAAGGTATACTTGGTAATTATTTACAAACAGATAGAACTACACAACAACTAGCTGCTGCTGCTCAAGATTTTATGGAGCAAGTTCCTCCTCCTAGTGGTCAAAACCCTCAAGACATAATTAATAGCGTTTTAAAAGAATTACAAGAATTTGACGAATACGTAAATTAATATGGCAACAAACACTCCTTTACAAGAGTATTTTAATTCTATAGATACTCAAGATACTTTACAAACAAATACTTCTACCGTTGTAGATTATTTAAGCACTCCACAAATTACTCCTCAGAGCAGTGCTCCAACTGCTTTAACGCAATATCAGTCAAGTAGTTTAGAAGAACGTAGCCCCGGTTATCAAGTTTTTACCGGAGCTTATACACTTGATGATTTAGAAAAAGACCCTGAATTTCAACTTAGAGCTTCACGATTTATGGATAGTATTGGTGATGATGAAGATATATTTGAATATCTTCGAGACACAGATTTTTCATTATCATCTGCATTTGTTAGATCAGGAGAAATAAAAGGTTGGTCAGAAGAAGCCAAAGCAGACTACAATTACTTAAGACAAAAATTTGACAATGCTGATATTGGTAGTACTAAACAGTACATGCAACTTGCAAAAGACCTTACAGTTGATTTAGTTGCAGACCCTCTTAACTGGTTAGCTGCTGCGTTTTTTGTACCTTCTGGTGGTATGTCAGCAGCCACAGGTTTAGCTGCAAAAGAAGTAGCCAAACAAGGTTTAAAGAAAATAGTTAAAGAAACTGCCAAGGGTGCTAAAAGACCTGCATTGTTTGGAGCAGCCGAAGGAGCTGCATGGGCAGGACCACATGATTTCTTTTTACAAAAAGCTGATGTTGAATTAGGATTAAGAGATCAAGTTAATTGGGGGCAAACAGCCCTTACAACTGGACTAGGTGCAGGTATTGGAGGTATCTTTGGAGGTGCAGTAGGAACTTTAACAACTGGAACACCTTTGTTGTATCATAAATATTTAAGTAAATATTCAGATGATGTAACAATAACAGAACAAGGAAAAGTTAAGAAAGAAGATGTATTCGAAGAGTATGCCGAAGAACAAGAAGTAAGATTAGCTGACGATACAACTCAAGCAAAACAAACAACTAAAGAAGCTAAAGAAGATAAGAAAGATTCAAAAAAACAAAAAGACAAAAAAGTAAAACGAATTACCAGAACTAAAGAAATTATTTCAAATACTTTAGGTAAACCTGTTACACAGTTAGCTGATATAGCTCAAAACTCTAAAAGACTACAGTTTCTTTTAGGACATTTTAGATCGGACTGGGCTAAAACATTAGTCCGAGGTGTGGATAAAGCTATGCTTGCTACTTATGGAGAAGAGGTAAGTAAAAGAACTTATGGTTATATGACAGAGCTTCGTAGTGTCGTAGGAACTTTAAATAGAACTAACATCGATTATTCATCATGGCAATCGTTTAAAGATACTTTTGCTAACACCTTAGATAAAAGACAAAACGATGATCTTGTATTCTTACTACGATTAAATAGAAAAGAATTTAATCAAATAGCTCAATTAAGAAAAACTTTTAAATTTGATTCAGAAGTTCCTTTAACAGAAGAAAGAGCACGTTCTGCATCTTTACTAGATGAAGATATTGATATTAATGTAGACATACTAGAATCAACAAAAAATGATTTTGGTCAGCAAATAGATGATGAAGTTATAAAAGTAGCTGCTCAAGTTAGAGATATTTTAGATAGAATATTTTATGAAGCAAGTGGTAAAAAAGAAGTATTTAATGGTTTTGAATTACAAAGATTAAATTTAATGCAATCATCTCAAATGGTTTCTAACTTCTTTCCTCGTAACTTTGCATACTCTAAAATTAAAGAAAACCCTGAAGGTTTAATAGAAATCATAAAAAATTCTAGGCACTCTGATCCACAACTAGACCCTAAGGATACTGCAAAACTTAAAGTTCGTGATCCTATTACTGGTGAAATTTTAAAAGATGCCGAAGGAAGAGAACAATTAGTATTTTCTGCTACTGAAAAATCAATTGATGAAAATGTTTTTGGACGAGGTAACTATCAAAAAATAAAAGATTTAAAAGAAGCAGGTAAACTTGAAGAAGCTAAACAATTTAAAGCTGAGCTTATTGTTCAAGATATGTTAGATAGAAGATACTCTCCATTTGAATTTGGTACAGAAAGTTCTGGAGGTGGTGGAGCATCGTTTTTACAACATAGAGTTTTTCAAGATATAGATGATAATCTTCTTGCACCTTATTTAGAAAATAGTGTTGAAGATGTATTAGAATCTTATATCCAAAATGCTAGTAGAGCTATAACTAGAACTGCTTATTTTGGTAGAAATGAACAAGATTTTGTAAAGAAATTTATATCAGGTCCGGGAAATATTAGTGAAGAATTAAGAGCAGCAGGAGTAGAAGAAGACGAAATTCTCAAAGTAAATAACAAGCTAATCAAAATGTACAATCGAGTTACAGGATTAGATGCAGCAAAATTACAATTATCTGGAGGAGCTAGAACTTTTACAGATGCTTTAAAATTAACACAGCAAATGGCTCACTTACCATTAGCTACGATTTCAAGTTTAACAGAACCTATGATTCTATTAAGTCGTATAGACGACACAGAAGGTAAGTTATCAGCAAGTGGTCAAGTCGGTAAAGCTATTGTTAAAGGTATTAAAAAAGATGTAGATAAGTTTACAACTTTTTATAAAAGAGCTACAGGAAAAGAAGTCAAAGGTTTTGCAGACATGGACGATGAGTACTGGACAGAAGCTTACAAAGTTGGATTAGCTTTAGAACAAGGAGTTATGGCTCACATAGAGGGATTGTATGGTGAAGCTCCTAAAAATACTGTCCTTCAAGGACTACAGAATGCTTTCTTCAAAGGTAATTTCTTAACTACATGGACAGGCTCAGTACAGATTGCTGCGTTTACAACAGGTAAAAGATTAATTAGAGAAAATGCTGAGAAGCTATATCAACACAATCAAGGAACTACTAAGTTAAATGCTGCGAGAAAAGAATATTTAGAAAGACAACTTAATGATCTAGGTATTGATGAAAAAGATGCAGTTAGATGGTACAAGGATTCTTTAAATTCAAAAGGAGTATTTGATGAAGCAAGATCACGAGGAGCTTCAAAGTTTGAAGAACTTGAAAGTGGTCAAGATACTATGCGAAAAAAACAGTATGCTTTTTATCAAAATAGATTAACTAATGGAGCTAATAGATTTACAAAAGAAATTATATTAAACCCAAGTACTGCCGAAGCTAATAGACCTTTATGGTTTTCACATCCGGCAGGTCAGCTCTTAGCTCAGTTTGCAGGTTATCCTACAGTGTTTAACAATACAGTGTTAAAACGATGGGCATACGAAGCAGCCGAAGATGTAGAGCTTGTTCGTAGAGGATATATACCTCAAGCGACTCCTAAAATTGCAGGTACAGCTTTAGCTATGACTTCTGCTGCAGTGTTAACAAATGCGATACGTAGTGGTGGAGCAAGCTTAGAACAAGATGATGAAACAATTATATTAGAAGCTATTCAAAGATGGGGAGGATTAGGACCTGCTGACTTTGTGTATAGAACTCAACAAAATGCATTTTATGGTAGTGGTCCTGCAGGTACAGCATTGAAAGCTTTACCCGGACCAATCGTAGGTGATGTGGTAGATGCTATTGCATACCGAAAAGGTTTACCAGAAATAGCCCTAACTAACCTACCATTTTTTAGTGCATTGCCACCAGAGTTAAGAAAAGAATACAGAGCTGATGCTAGAGCTTTACAAAAAGCATTAACCGCAGGAATGTTTGCTGAAGAAAAAAAAGCGGAATACATTGCTCCATACGCTAAAGGTGGTGTCGTAAATGTACCAAATGCTTCAGAAGAACCTGATGAAAAAAAAGTAAGAGGGATGCCTTTTACCTATGCAGAGTTAGGAGGAGTATTAGCTAAAGACGTAGAAGATCGTAGAGGTTTTCGAACAGGTGGACAAGTAGACAAGATAGCTACTCAATCTCCAAAAGATGAAGTGATAAAACACTTAACAAAAGAAATTAGAAAATCTGCTCCAATATTTCAATCTAACGAAACAACCTCATTATATAAATCTTCCGAAGCTAATAAATTTGCTAACATTGAAGGTGAAAAAGTACGTTATGTTCAGTCAGACAAATTGCATGATTTGGAAGAAGATATAAAATACAGTTCAGCTATTGGCATGCAAGTATCTTCTAAACCTAAAAAATCTGGTGGAAAGAAAATAAAACATAAAGGAAGATTAAGATTAATTAATCCATTAGTCCTTAATGAATTAACATCTTCAGAATTAACAGGATCAACCTTTGTAGAATCTTTACAAACAAGTCAAAGCTTACAAAATAAAATTATTAATGATTCTCCTTTACCTAAAACAGATGCAACTCGACTGGTAAAAAAATTAATTTCAGATTATACTGATACACAGAACTTATTAAAAAATTATTCTGATCAACCCCTTGATGTTGTACAAAGTTTATTAGATATAAAACAAAGCACTAAGATACGAGAAACTTTAACAGACTTAGGATATGATAGTATTCAGTCTAATGATGATTATATATTGTTTCATAATAATCAATTTAGAGTTACTAAAAAATTACAACTCCGAGATAATTTTTATAAGGGTGGAAGAGTAGGTTATGCTGATGGAGATATCGCACAACAAATTAGAGATAAAATAACTCGTGATGATGTAACCTATAATACGAATAAACAAGAAAATAAAGATACAGATTGGTACTTAGGTAAAAATTTAAAATCTGCTGCTAGACAATTTCGAGACTACTTAACAACTCAAGAAGAGTTTAATCCAAATATTGTACAAGAAAAAGATTCTATAATTACTTTAGAAAACTTACAAAATTATAGAACTGTTGCAGCTAAAGACAGATTAAAAATACAAAATCCTAATTTTCAAAATCAAGCTAAATTAATTGAAGACACAATTCATTACATGGAATCAGACCAAGGTAGAAATAAAGATACTAAACAGCTTGGTGAATATCAAATGAGTAGAGAAACTCAATTAGATGCTGTTCAGAGTTTACGCAGATTTCATGCAGGAGATAAAGGAATAAAATTAAACGAAGAACAACTTAAGTATTTAGAAGAAACTCCTGCTAATCAGTTATCCGATGTTGCATCAAGATTACTTTTACAAACAACTTTAAATTCTAGAACAGTTAAAGGTAAGATGGTAAATGGACAACAACAATACCTAGAAGGTGAAGGTGATAAAATTTTAAAAAGATTGTATGAAGGAGGAACTAAATCGTGGTCTGATTTACAAGATGCCTATCTTAAACTGTGGGTATATGAAACTCAAGAAGATTACCTGAAAAAGGTTGGAGATAATATAGGTCCTAACCTAGAAAGAGGTAGAAAGTTTTATATTAAAAATTTAGAAAGCACAATGTTTAGTGACTAATTTGACAAAAAAGAATAGGATGATATAATGATACTGTATTTAGAAGATCAATTAGAAGCATGCTACAGACAGTACTGCATGCACCAAGTAAAACAAGATATGCCTTTCATGTCTCTAGACGACTTTAGAGATATGTTTGAAGACTTAATGGAAGTCATATATAAGGACGAAGAATAATGGGAATACCATTTGAAATAATTACAATGCTTGGGTCTACCATATTAGGTGGACTCATGAGTATGTGGTCTCAGTCCATAAAAGCTAAACAAGCTCAACAAGCTATGTTAATGGAACGAGCTAAGTTCCAAGCTAAAACTGTTAAAGATGCTAGAGAATATGAGAACGTAGGTTTTCAATGGACTAGAAGGATTATAGCATTAACAGCAATCTTTTCAATTGTAGTCTTACCTAAAGTCGTAGCTATATTTTATCCAGAAGTAGCTGTCACAGTAGGCTACACAGAATTTAGACCCGGATTTTTCTTTATACCTGAGAAAGAAGTAATGGAATGGAAAGCGTTAAAAGGTCTAGTTATAACTCCACTTGATACAAACTTAGTAGGTGCTATAGTTGGTATGTACTTTGGTGGGAGCTTAGTAAAAAAATAAAAAGAAATGAAACAGAAATTAAAAGACGTTATCGAGGACGGACGTTGGAATTGGTACGGACTCGCAGAAGAAGAAGAAGAATCGCAAGATAATTGTTATGAAGGATTGTTTTGGGATTTAGAAACAAAGAACTTCCTAAGATGGAATGAATTTATTAAAAAGGAGCGTAAATAAACTGAAAGCAGTGACCAGTAGTGTCTGCGTTGTATGTATAGTTTGTTGGGCATATGTAATAGTTTCGGGATACTATTACTTTTTCTAACGAATACAAAAAACTAAGAAACAATTTGACGAACGCTATTGTTAGCTTCACAGGAAACGTGCACCTAAAAACAGGATAAGACAATGGGAGACGAGTATCATCCTTCAGGTAGATTTGGAGGTGACATGGACAGAAATGAGGTTGAGATTGACCTCAATAAGTTCATGGCTTTACTTCAAGAAAAGTCTGAACTAAAAGATAGGATAAGAGAGTTAGAAGACGAGAAAAATGATAACCCTTATCAACGATTTATTTTTGTAGCAGAAGCTATAGATAGTTGGAGAATAATACCAAGAGCTTTCTTAGGTGTGTATATGTACTTGTTGTACTACACAACCTTTTGGTTTATGGCATTACCTGAACCCTCATTTGAGCAATCAGGATTAATATCTATTGTAGTTGGGGCAGGGGCTGCATGGTTTGGTTTGTATACTAATACATCAAAAAGCAAAGGAGATTTTACGAAAGGAGGTAAATAGTGAAGCAGAGGGCATTATTAGTTTTAATAGTTAGTTTATTTACAGGGTTACTATATTCAGATCAGACTGGAGATTGTACAGCAGGTGAGCAATACTGTGAGCAGAATAGTTTAGAGACAACTAATACTACCACTACGACTAATACCAACACCAATACTAACACTAATACAAATACTAATACGAATACAAATACGAATACCAATACAAATACTTCAACAAATACAAACACTAATACTAATACAAATACTAATACGAATACTAATACCAGTACTAATACAAACAATAATACTAATGTAAATACAAATACATCTACTGCTACTAATCAGAATACAAACGTCAATACCAATACGTCTACAAGTACAGTTAATTCAAGTGTAGATCAAAATGTTACAAATACTACGACAAGTACAAGTAATAATACTAATACAAATAACAATACATCAGTTGCAACGAACACAAATAACAACACAAATGTAAATCAATCGACTTCCGAATCTAATGTCACAACTGATAACA
>CEOU01000432.1_pt1 | contig 12276 bp, 13 predicted proteins | sample 530731 | NCBI WGS metagenome assembly CEOU01 (sample SAMEA2620894, study PRJEB7988) | marine metagenome | isolation source: saline water (ENVO:00002010), including
TAACAGATTTTCAGAACAAGTATACAAACGCTAGGTATTATTAATGACGGACAAAATATCATTCATAGGATTGGGTAAGTTAGGTTTACCTCTATCTACTCTATTTGCAAAAAATGGTGTATCAGTTTTAGGTATCGATACTAATGAAAAACATATCGAGAGATTACAACAAAATAATCAGACACCTTTTTTCGAGAAAGGGTTAAGTAGGAGTTTAGACTTAGCTTATAATAACATAGAGTACACATCAACTTATGATGGGGTTATGGATAAAACTGATGTGAGTGTGATATTAGTTAATACCCAAATTGGAAATTCCTACTCATCAGAGGTTGTTGAAAATGTATTACGAGAGTTATGTAATGAATTATCACAATCATCTAAAGAATATCATTTATTTATTCTAAGTAGTACTGTAATGCCTGGAGTTATAAGAAATAAATTAATACCTATGATAGAAGAACTTACCGATAGAAAATTAAACAAGGGTTTTGGTTTTTCATATGTACCAGATGTGGTGAAATTGGGTTCAGTAATATATGATTTCGAAAATCCTGATGTGGTTATCATCGGTGGTAGTGATTATAAAAGCACTAGTGTGACACACGATTTGTATAAAACTATACCGGTGAATGACCCGGTAACCAGTCAGATGACAATAGAGGAAGCTGAAATAGCTAAGGTTACATTGAATGCATACTTAGTTAATAAAATTAGTTTTGCAAACTTTGTATCTAACTTATGCGAGAGTATGGACAACGTGAATGTCGATAACATTACAAATGCTATCGGTTATCATAAACCAATAGGACATCAATTCTTAAAAGGTGGGTTGGGATTTGGTGGAACTTGTTTTCCTAGAGATACAAAAGCATTCATTGACTTTTCAAGAAAATTAGGACATCACGCTTCACATTTGATAGCTACAGATAGTATTAATGATGAGCAACACCAAAGATTATTTGAAAGGGTCATGAGTTATGACAAAAAATCTATTAGTATTTTAGGATTATCATTCAAACCAAATACATCGGTGATAACAGAATCACCATCAATGAAATTAGCAGAACATTTGGTTAAGGTGGGTAAAGAAGTCAACTTATACGACCCACTATGTCTTGAACACGTAGAGTCAGTATTTTCTAAATTTCCATATGATAGAATGAGAGATGAACCTCAAATAAATTACTACAATTCTATGAAAGCATGTTTTAGACAAGGTGAAGTTGTAGTGGTAGCTTTACCATTAGAAGAATTTAAATCCATAGATGATTCGTGGAAGAGTCACGATGGCCAATTAATTTTGGATTGTTGGAGAGTTTTGAATTCAAGTGATTTTGAAAAGATAAAATATGAATGTTTAGGTGAAAGGAGTCAATATGTTTAGTTACGCTGAGTATAGAAATATAATTACATTGGTCAAGAATAGTTTACCGATTATGGATTTTTCAGAGGTAAGTGGTGTTGATTCTTTCTGTGTATTGAGACACGATATTGAGTTTTCAATTGATAGAGCTTTGACTATGGCTCGGATGGAACATGATGATTTGGGTGTACATTCTACCTACACGGTACAATTAAGAAATAATACATATAATGCTTTGTCACAAAAGAATATCGAGGCAATACAAGAAATAGAAGAGATGGGACATTACATTGGATTACATCAAAATCCACCAATGATGAATGACGATGAGTTGGTGGATTACATTCTGAAAGACATTGAAACTTTAGAACACTACTATGGGTTTGAAGTTGATAGGTTTGCTTTTCATAGATGTGGTAGTAATCCTGGTATTTTAGAAAAATATGTTGAAGTACCAAATAAAATTAATTGTTATGCAAAGGATTTCTTTCATTACTTTAGTGGTGAAAAACCTGAAGATTTGAGAGTTCATTATCTAGCGGACTCTAATCACGAGTGGAAATACGGACATCCATTTCACGTTGATTATTGGGACATACCACAAAAGATGCAGTTGTTAACACATCCATATTCTTGGACAGATGAGGGTTATGAAAATACCGATAATTATACAGAGCTAATCAGAGAGAGAAATGAAGAATTGGTTCATTCTATGAATACAGAAACTAAAACTTTTCCAAAAGAAATATTAGAAGGTGTGAGATGAAAAAGAATGTAGTATTTATGGCTTGCGTTGTAAATAAAGACAAGTCTAAAAAATATGGTGATTTTGATTATTTTGATTATTCAATTAAAACTTGGGAGTATTGGTGTAAAATAAATGATTGTATATTCTTTTTGTTCGATGAACCTTATATGGAAGATATGGAAAAGTATAGAATCAATTGGCAGAAGGAAGTTTTTGTATTTGATATTTTAGAAAAAAATAATATTGACTATGACCAAATTTTAATATTAGATAGCACTTGTATGATAAAATGGAATACACCTAATTTCTTTAAATTAACAGACCATCAGTTTACTGTCTCAAGAGACATGGATAATATGAGGTGGATACATAATAGTGTTGAGGGTTATAAAGAATTCTTTGACGGATTTAATTTTGATATAAAAAAATATTTCAATTCAGGTTTTGTAATCTTCAATGAAAACCATAGAGATTTCTTTGAATCATTCAAACAAATGTATTTAGATAATGTTGATGAATTGTTAGAGTTACACAAAAAGACTGGTACTGCTGAACAAACACCTCTAAACTATTGGGCTCAAATTCAAGGCATGGATTTAAACTTTATAAATACAATGTTGTACAGATGTAGTCATCTTTACCGAAAAGAAATGCTTTCATATAACTGGCAGTTGAATGAAGATAATACACCTTTCTTTATAAAGTATCCATATGTTTGGATGTTTAGTGGATTTGATAAATCTCAAAGAGAACCATTGATGAAAAAAACTTGGGATTTGGTAAAACATTATTATACTTATAATGAAACAGATAGGTTATTAAATTTGGTTAATCACAAAGACACATTTAAGAACGCTACATCAAAGAAGTTCAAGTTAGACTTGATTGAATTTTTCAAAGATGATAAATATAAAGAGATGTCGGTTTTAGAGTTAGGTGCTTGTCAAGGAGATACTACACGTATTTTTTCAGAGTTATTTAAAAAGGTACATGCTGTTGATAGAGATCCTGAAAATATTCAAATACTAAAACAAAAATGTAAAGATGTTGATAATGTAGAAGTATCAATAATGGATGTTACAAATGACACTTGGAATTTTCCACAAGTAGATGTTGTATTTGTAGATGCTAGTCACGACTACCCACAAGTAGCAATAGACATACAAAAGTGTATCGACCTTTTTGATAATCCAATTATTATATTAGATGACTATGGAAATCCGAACAATAGAAATATTAGAAATTCAATAGATGATAAAATACGAGAGGGTAAGATAAAAGTGGACACGAAGATTGGTGAGGATGTTGGTTTTCTAACTAAATCAGGTTGGAAAATGATTGATAGAGAGGGAGTTATTTGTAAAGTATGAAAATAGCTTACACAATGAATGGTTTAGTTGGTGGATTATCTGGTAAAAATTCAAGTGGTAGTCCACGTGATGACCAACTTTTAGTTCTGAGATATGTTAGTAATATATTAGACAAATATATAAAACCTTTCAATGATGTGAATTTTTTTATATTCAGTTGGCATACAGATTTTATGGAAGAATTCAATCGACATATATCACCTGTTAAGTGTAAATTGATACCTCAGATAGATTTTAAAATACCAGAACATTTGAAAGGTGAACATATTAATCGAGTGATAGCTCACAAAAGTAGATGGTATGGTTTTAAAGAGGTCATGAATTTAGTATCGGAATATGAGAATGAACATTATTTTAAGTATGATTTAGTGGTTAACGCTAGGTTTGATACTTGTTGGAATAAACCATTTCATTTTAAAAACTTGGATGTCGATAAATTTCACATCCCACTACATCCTGACAAGCCCACCTATGGGTGGCCTGATGGTGGAGTACATACCGATGTTGAAATACTAGACCACGTATTTGCTTCAAGGTCAGATTGGATGAAAGGATTTTCAAGTATGTTTGATTTTTTAGATGAATACACCTTACCTGGTCAATGTCCACAATGGAAAACTATTTCACATCACTTTTTGATGGTTTGGCATTTAAGAAAACTTGGGTTACTTAGAGAAGATATAGTTGAGAAGTCATTTACTAATTATCATGAAACAAATCCTAAAATTGTTGGTGGTAGTACGGATGTGGATTATGATATATTCAGATATAGACAATTAAGCAAAGAACAAGTGAGTAATTATGAGTAGACCAAAAACAATATTTTGTGATTTGGATGGTACATTGGTAAAACATTCTAACCCAATAGATGTTCAAAATCCAAATTTAGAGTTAGAAGTATTACCAGGCACACATGAAAGATTGATAGAGTGGGATACTAAAGGTTACTACATAGTAATTACCACAGGTAGAAAAGAAAGTGCTAGACAATCTACAATCAAACAACTAAGTAGAGCTGGGATATTATACGACCAATTAATAATGGGATTCGGTGGAGGAGATAGAATACTTATTAATGACAGAAAACGTGACAGCACACGAGACACTGCTAGTGTAATTAATCTTACAAGAGATAAAGGAGTAAAAGATGTCGAACTATAAAGAAGAAAGACCGTGGGGAACATTTGAAAATTTACTTGATACAGACTATTGTAAAGTAAAAGAGATAGTAATTAAAAAAGGTGGCAGACCAAGCTATCAGTATCATCATCAGAGAAGTGAATTATGGGTAGTTGTACAAGGAGAAGCAGTAGCTACATTAGATGATGTGGAAACAATTTACAAAGTAGGTGAGGTTGTTAATGTACCAGTTGGAACAAAACACAGAGTTGAGAATAGACAAGACGAAGATTTAAAGTTTATTGAAGTTCAAGTTGGAACATATTTTGGTGAGGATGATATAGTCAGATTAGAGGATGATTACGGTAGGGAATAATGTATAATTATAAACTATTCATTCCAACTGCTGGTATTGGTTCTCGTGTAAGTGGTCAAAGTAATAATCTGAATAAAGGTTTAATTGCAATAGACAATAAACCTGTATTATCACATATATTAGAGAAGTTTCATCCTGATGTAGAAGTTGTTGTCGCTCTTGGTTATGGTGGTGATTATGTAAAACAATACTTGGAGATAGTTTATTCAGAAAGACATTTTACTTTCGTTGAGATAGAAAAGTATGAAGGTGAAGGAACTGGTCTAGGACTTACTGTTAATTCTTGTAAAGAGCACTTACAATGTCCTTTTGTTTTTGTGTCCAATGATACTATTTTTGAAGAACAATTGTATTTTGACGAGATACAATATAATTGGTTGGGTTATTCGACCACCAAGGCTGGTAACGACTACCGTTCTTTAGAGTTAGATGATGATGGTAACGTGATTAGTTTAAATGATAAGGTAAAGGATTCAGAAGATTATTCTTATATAGGTATCTGTGGTATAAAGGACTACAAAGATTTTTGGAAGTATATGAATAACAAAAAGTCCTTGACAATGGGGGAAAGTTATGGTATATTAAGGTTATTAGAAAACCATAATTTCAACTCATTTAAATTTAAGTGGTATGATACAGGAAATGAAAGGTCATTGAGTAATGCAAAAGAAAAGTTGAAATCAGAACATCAACCTAATATTTTAGAAAAGGATGATGAGGCTATTTGGTTTGCTAATAACAAGACAATAAAGTTTTCTACTGATACTAACTTTATAAAAGATAGAGTAAATAGAATTGAACATTTGGATTTTTACATACCAGAGGTGATAGATAGTTCTAAGAACTTTTACACATATGATTTTGTAGAAGGTGAGGTTTTTTCTAAAAAAGTAACAGGAAAAAAATTTGAATACTTGTTATCTTGGTTAGATGATTTTTGGAAACCTGTTAGCTTAGATGATGCTACTCATGAAAAATTTTTTGATGACTGTGAGAGATTTTACAAAAATAAAACACTTGAAAGAATTGATTTATACTATAAAAAATTTATCAATAAGGATATTGGTGAGATGGTAAATGACAATAAATTACCACCACTACACACAGTATTAGATAAAATAAATTGGAGTTGGATTTCAGACGGTGAACCGACAAGATTTCATGGGGATTTACATTTTGAAAACATACTAGTTAATAAGACTTGTGATGGTCTACCATTTTCACTTTTAGATTGGAGACAAAACTTCGGTAGTAGTTATCAGTATGGTGATATATATTATGATTTAGCAAAGTTATATCACGGTTTGATAATATCACATGACTTTATAAATCAGAATTTTTATAATTACGATAGAGATATGAATAATGTATATTATGATTTCCATAGAAAGAATACAAATATAGAGTGTGAGAAAATATTGAAAAGTTATGTAGTTGGAAAGAAAATGGAATGGAAAAAAGTTAGAGTAATCACAGCTTTGATATTTTTAAATATAGCAGGATTACATCATTATCCGTATTGTCATTTACTTTATTATTTAGGAAGAACCATGTTAACAGAGGAGTTGAAATGAAATATTGGATAGGCCCGATGAGTAAAAATGTGGTAGATGCTATCATTGAGTTTGATGGTGATTTTGGATTTATTCCTTCAAGACGACAAGTGGATTACAATGGTGGGTATGTTAATGAGTGGACTACCGGTGAGTTTGCCACTTATGTAAATGGTAGAGTTCCAATAGAACGTGACCACGGTGGTATTGGTCAAGGTTACAAATACGATGATGGTATGAAATCGTTCACACATGATTCAAGGTATTTGGACATCATACACATAGATCCGTGGAAACATTATCAAGATTTTGATAAGGGGTTACAAGAAACCATTGATTACATTAATTTCATATACCTTATATTAGATAATAAAGAAATAAAATTCGAGGTTGGTACTGAAGAATCAATTAGAAGATTCGAACCATCTGAATTAGAAAGGTTGTTGTTTGAGTTAGAGAAAGGGTTACATCCTGATGCATTTCAAAATATCGAATACGCTGTTGTACAATCAGGTGTCGGGTTGGATTTAGGAAAACAAACTAATACAGGCACATTTAGTCCAAAAAGATTAGAATTGTTTTTGAATGTTTGTAAAAAGTATGATAAGAAATCCAAAGAACATAATGGGGATTACCTCACAAATAAAGATTATGAGGATAGATTTGACTTGGGGTTAGATTCAATTAACATAGCACCTGAGTTTGGTCAGTTGGAAACATTGTGTTATTTAGACGAGATGAAAGATGATATCGAAGATTACTATCAAATATGTTATGATTCAAAACGTTGGGAAAAATGGGTAGACAAAGATTTTGTTCCAAGTGATAATAAAAAAGAGTTAATAAAAATTTGTGGTCATTATATTTTTTCCGATAAAGAATTTCTAAATATGAAACCAAACATAGACGATACGATTAAAGATGTTATTAAAAATAAATTAAGAGAGTTGGTATGAAAAATTTAGTATTTATGATGGATGTAGATATTAAAGGTGATGGTAGGTATGCTAGTAGTAGAAGAGCTGCTTACAAGTACTCAATAGATAGTTGGAAACGATGGTGTGATAAAAATGATTGTGAACTATTTGTTTTGAACGAATTACTATTAGACAATGATAAAATGGGTATTTGTTGGCAGAGGTATTATTTATTCGATATACTAGAAGCTAATGATATTAAGTATAATCAAATATTAATGGTGGATGCTGATACCATAGTTCATCCTGATTGTCCAAACTTCTTTGAAATGACAGAGAATAAATTATGTGGTGTTGAATTTGATGGTAGTTGGGATTGGGTTTTAAGAGGTATCGAAAATTATTCGAGATATATTTTTGATGGTTATATGATGCCATGGGAAAAGTATTTTGATTGTGGGTTTATAATTGTGAACGAGACACACAGACAATTTTTTCAAGACATTGTAAATTTTTACTTTACATATCAAGATAATTTAATTAAATTACAACAGACATTTTTCAATGGTACAGACCAAACTCCTGTTAATATGTTGGTTCATAGAAACAATATAGATTTAAAGTTGTTACCATATGAATTCAATATGAATGACATGAATAGAAAAGAAATATTAGCAGATGATATGTTGTTTACAAAGTGTGGTTGGATATATCAGTACAATGCAATACCCAATAATGAAGAAAACAGACTTACAAATCATTTCATGAAAAAAACACATGAACATTTTTACGGAGACTTAATTGAAAATAAATAATAAATTTGCTATTGGATGTTTGATTCAATGGTATGAAATAGAATTAATCGAGGAGTATTTACAAAGTGTGAAGAACGCTCTTGATTTAATTGATAACAAAGAAAATGTAATAGTAGACTTGTATTTTAATTGTAGTCAAGAGTTAGAAAAAATAGATGAAGAGCAAATGACTATATCTGAAATAAAACATAAGTACAAAGATATTCTAAAAAAGTTATTTGGTGATTTAGAATACGGTGGGTATAATATACACTCATATATAAATGAAGTTAGTAACTCTATGTACACGATAGCTGATTATCGTAGAGATTTTAACGATAACTACTGCATTAAGGTAGATGTTTTAATGTGGGGTGAAAGTGATTCACTAATTCCAAGACAAACATTTCAGATATTAGATAACTTACATCATTCAGTAAAAGAAAATACACCAAAGTATGTTTCTTTCTTTGGAACCTGCAAGATGTGGGATGAAAGTTGGTTACCGATAGAACATAATGAATTTACGGACAAACCTTTTGTAGATGGTGATACTAAAAATTGGTGGAGTCTAAGGTATAACATGAACATCGATGAAATGAATTCATTCAACGATAAGGTTGAAGAATTGGATATAAGAGCTATAAATCAATACAAATTCAATGGTTGTGGTTTGGTTATATCATCTGATTTAGTTAAGTCTGGTGTTAACATACCAAAATCATCATTTTTTATACACGAAGATACAGCTTTTATGTTACAATTACAGAGATTATTTGGTGGAGAGATTCCACAATATGTTATAAAAAATATATTGTTAGTTCATAATAGAAAACATACGAAAAAACGATTTTATGTAAAAGGTGAATTAAAAACTGATGATGTAAGTGGTGGTAGGTTACGACATGATTGGTATAAAAAAGCTAGTGATATGTCACATCATAATTGTTATAATATGTTTAATCAATCCAAGACATATACTTGGAGTGACGTATTTAAAGATGGTTAACTTTTTTGATATTTTTAGAAAAGATAAAAAAATAAAAATAGAGGTAATAGACGTGAATAATCCAATAACAGACCATATTAAGGAAAAAATAGGTAAATTTCAAGTATTATTCTCAAAAGACCGAAAGTTTATTTGGTTTAAAAATGCAAAGGTCGCTGGAACTTCCATGTATCGAGGTGTGATGAAACGTGAGATACTTGACTTAGTATCATACAAAGATAATCCAAAGGATTTTGATAAGTGGTGGAATAAATTAACTGACAAAGAATTAGAAAAATATTACAAATTTACTTTTGTAAGGAATCCATTCGATAGAATAGTATCAGCATTTAGTCATATTGTCATTGAGGGTGTAATAAATGGATATCATCAAAACATAGATTTGATTGAGGTTGGAAATCAAGGTGATAGAATAGTCGATGAAAGTGGTAGATTTAATACGAGTTTTGACCACATCTATTTGTTATTTAGTTTATTCGTGACAAGAGTTTTACCAGACTATGATATAAATAAAAAGTCAGTGCATTGGATGCCTCAGTATATATTGACACATTTTGATGGTAAACCTTTTGTAGATTTTATAGGTAAGTATGAAAGTCTAAATGAAGATTGGAAACGAGTAGCTAATAAGATAAAAGTGAATTCTGAATTACCTTTTGTTTCATCATCAAAGTCTCAGAAAGTAACAAACAAAACTAGACAAGAGATGCATCAAGTTCATTGGAAAGGTTATTATTTTGCTGAAGAAATAATTTCATCAATATTAAATTACTATATGGAGGATTTTGATTTGTTGGGGTATAGACCAATGGCTCTTGCATTACAGCAAAGACAAAAAATAAGAAAGGACAGATTAAATGAACAACGTTAAAGCTAAACACATAGACATACATCCATCAGTAAAGTTTGGTAAAAATGTAAACATAAATTGTGAGAGTATAAAGTTAGGTGAGTTTTGTATCATAGGTGACAATGTAACCATAGAGTGTAATAGTTTCGAGGCTGATAGTTGGTTGTTCATGCATCATGGTGTTGAGGTAGGTAGAGGTGGATGTAACAGTCCAAATTCAAATGTTAAAATTGGTAAGGGTGTCGGTATATTTGAAAACACAGTATTAAATCCATCAGAACCAATAGAGATAGGAGACAATTGTGGCATTGGAGCTGATGTAATGATTTGGACTCATGGTGCTTGGTTGGATATCACTCAAGGATTTCCATCAGACTTCGGGCCTGTTAAGATAGGAAAAAATGTTTGGTTACCTGCTAGGAGTATCGTGCTACCAAATGTTACTGTGGGTGATAATGTTGTCATAGGTATTAATTCAATTGTTAATAAGAATCTTCCATCTGGTTGTTTAGCAGCTGGTACACCTTGTAAAATTATTAAAAGAGATATGTATCCTAAAAAATATAGTGAAGAAAAAATATCAAGTATGATAGAGGAAATACTTTCTGATTGGATGAAGTTGTTAGATTCTAAAGGTGTCACTCGTTCTGTAAAAGTAAAGTATGAAAATAAAAAAATATTTTTGTATCAGAGTAATTTTGAAACTATTTATAATGTAGATGACCGAACAATTGAAGGTTATATAAATGATGTCTCAGAAGATTTGAGAGATTATTTAAGAAGAAGAGGTATTAAAATATATACTGATAGGTTTTTTGAATCAATATGAAATTTTTAAATTTAAAAAGAGTGTTATGTTTATCACCACATCCAGATGATGTGGAGATTGGTATGATGGGTACTATTTTCAAATACAATAAAACAAAATTTGATGTTTTGTGTTTGACTAAAGGTGGTGCAAAAGGTTATGATGAAACTAATGAACTTGACAGAAGAAAAGAAGTTGACACTATTTGGGATTTTTGGGAAAATCTAACAGACCACGTTAAAGTATATCATTCAAAATATGATTACTTTGAGGATTGTAATGAGCCTGGTTGGATTAATTACATTGAAAATGAGTTCGTCAAAAAAAATAATTACGATGGTATGTGTATTCCAACTGCTGAAGATTCTATGTTTGAGCATAGGTTTGTAAATGGGTTTGGAGCTGCTCTATGTAGGTTCTCACCTATTAGCATAATAGAGTATCACACCTTTAGTTCTTTGAATAGTTGGCAACCAAATTTATTTGTTGACATTCAATCAATCTATCAGAATAAATTAAGTTCATTAGAGGAATTTGAGTCTCAAAGTCATAAATCTTATTTTAAAAGAAAGTCATTAGATGCTTTTCATAGTAATTTTCAATGTAATAAAAAGGGTAAGGGGATGGTAGAGCAATTTAAAATAATAGAACTATTTGGAGTTTAAGTGAAAGTATTAATCACAGGTGGAACTGGAACTGTAGGTAAAGCTATCATTAAACAAAATGATAATGAGTATATCAATGTCAGTAGAAATGAAGAGAAGATAACTGAATTGAAACGAGAATATCCTCAAGTAAAATCTTATGTGGGTAATATAGAAGATAAAGGTTTATTACTTAGAGTGTTTAAGGATGTAAAACCAGATGTGGTGATACATTCAGCAGCAATGAAACATATAGATTTAATGGAGACTAACCCGATTGCTGGTTGTCATATAAATGTTATGGGTAGTTTGAATGTGGTAGAGGCAAGTATTATAAATGATATTCCAATTACAATTGGTGTTAGCACTGATAAAGCTTGTCTTGCAGAGAGTGTATATGGAGCTTCTAAATATTTGATGGAAAGAGTTTTTATGAATAGTAATAACGATACTAACAGATTTGCATTAACTAGATTTGCTAATGTTGCTCATAGTAATGGTTCAGTATTACCATTTTGGTTAAAGTTAAAGGAAGAAGGTAAATCACTAAAATTAACAGACCCTAATATGAATAGGTTGATGTTCACACAGAAAGATGCAGCAGACTTAATTAATAGAACTATTGATTTTACCAGAGATAATGGTGGTGGGTTTGTTAAATCATATAAAATGAAATGTGTGAATATGTTAGACTTAGCAAAGTTTATATCAGACGATGTAAA
>CEOU01009499.1_pt1 | contig 12251 bp, 2 predicted proteins | sample 530731 | NCBI WGS metagenome assembly CEOU01 (sample SAMEA2620894, study PRJEB7988) | marine metagenome | isolation source: saline water (ENVO:00002010), including
CAAGACATAGCTGCTAAATTTTATATGCATGTAAGGCAGTTTATTGAGAACGAAAAGTATATAGGTAAGTTTTCAAAAGATAATGATTTAATGTCTGGCGTTACAAAAGCAAACATTATGTTTCTTTTAAAAAGAGTACAGATGTCTTACCCTTCACCTATGGCTTATACTCAAAAAGCGCAAGAATTTATAGACGATACACAAGGAAAAACAAAAAAAGATATTCGAAAGGAGCAAAACAAAAAAAGAGATAAAGAAATAAGTGAAACTGCTCTTAACAACTTAATAATTCTTGGTAACTTTTTTAACTACTTACAAACAGAAGTAGACAGCTCAGGTAATAACATATTTAAAAATGTTATGCTGCAGTTTAGGTCTATGACAACAGATAGAGGTTTAATGTGGGATGGTGAAAGATTCAGTCCATCATTAAGTATGCAGTTAAGAAGAAAAATAGCGTCTGCAAAAGTTGAGTCATCTCAAGACTTTACAGAAGAAGTTGCATTGAATAAATTTGGGCAACCAGAGGCTATGGCTTTTTTAGAAAAAATACAACAACAAATATATGAAGGTGGTATTGCCTCTGTTAAAGAAGACCAATTTAAAACTTGGAGTAATTTAAAACAAAGACTTAATTACTCTAGAAGATTGGTTCAGTTATTATATGGGCAGGATACAATCCAAGATGTTGAAAAACGAGAATTTATAAATAAGTTTTTACTTTCTAAAGATAATCAATTATCTAAAGACCAATTTCAAAACTTATCAATTAGAGATGAAAATGGAGATTATAGACCTATAAAAAATTATTTTAGTAGAGACCAGTTAGAAAAAATGTTGTGGGCTAGTGTATCTATTAGTATTAGTGAGAAAGAAAAACAAAACATTTCTCTGCAAGAGTTTCAAGACAGAGCAAGAAAAGATGTGTTTAACCCTATATTTAATAGTTATATTGTAAATAAAAACAGACAAGACTCTATAAATTTAGGTGTAGAAACAAACACGTTGACTAAAAATAAAGTAGATGAGCTTCAGGAAGAATACAATACAAGGCTCAAAGACTTATACTATCAAGAAAAATTTGATTACAATAAGTTTAAAGAAAATACTATTAAAAGGGAGCATGTAGAGTTTGGGTCTGATGATGTTATTAAGTCTGAAGAAGCTAAATATGAAAGGTATTTTGAAAAAGGCGCTGATGATGAGTTGTCAGAAAACAAAAAAAGGTTCTTTATAAGAAATAAAAACAATGATGTACAAGAACTTGAAATAACAAAACTTAGAATAGGTTATCAAGTTAAAGAAGTAAAAGTATATAATTACAAACAAAGAGCTTCTATGCAGATGTTTGTAAGTAATGAGTATACTAAAACTAGTCTTGTTGATATGCAAGGTGTTATTGGTCCTATTAAATCTCTTTTGTCTGCAAAAATACCAGCAGAAGATAAGTCTTACTTATACACAATCATGTCGCCTAAAGGTAACATGCTTAACAAAAACATAAGAAAGTATTTCTTAAAGTATGGTAAAGATTCTTTATTAGATTATATAAAAACAAAAGATAAAGGCTTTTTATCTATGTTTACATATGGAATTACTAACCCATATGCAGAAAAATTAATTAGTGGTGAATACGAATTAGATTACCACTCTTTAGATGGCGACCTTGTTAATACTTTAGACAGAGATGAAATCACTAACAAAGAGGTTTCAGAGATGGATATAAAAGAAATAGTAAACGCTATCAGTTTTGGCACTAATATGTACATGCAGCCTGTAAGAGATTTTTCTGATAAAACAAGAAGATATTATGCAGAAGCATTTACTATAAAGTCTGAAAAAGAAGCTATATCTAAACTAAAAGATTTAGTTAATTATCATATGGAAAAGACTCAGTCTATTATAGATAGACATAATGATGAGTCAGATGAGTTTGATATGCATCTTGTAACTTCGTCATCTATAATAAACGACCTGCGTTCTCAAGGATATGAAATTAAGAAAACTAAAAACGAAGGGCATACTAAAAAAGGACAATTAAACCTATTAGGTAAAAAAGCATTTGAACTAAAAGTTGATGGTGTTTCATATGATTTATCTAATTATGAAGATTTAAAACAATCAACAGAAAACTTAATGCAATCTTTAGGTGTAGATGTTAATTATGATTTGTCAGGCGTTATTGGTGCAAACTATTTTATAAATAAATACTACCTTCAAGATATGTCATCTTCTATTATGGAAGACCAAGACTATACAATGAAGAACAAAAGGTCTACTGGTTATATAGCTAATCATGATGCAAGTTATGCAGGTGAAAGGGTAGAGCTTTTAGTTTTTGAAGACGCAGAGTTATCACAAACTGAACTTAAAGAAAAAGTAAAAGTTTTACAATACGAAACAGGTGAAGACGGTAAAACAAAAGCTGTTATAAAAGAAGTTAATTTATCAGACAATCCAGCAATTATGGATTCTGCTTCTGTAATGACACAAGAAGCAGCTGACAAACTTATAGCTTTACATGGTGATATAGTGGATGTAAAAGGTTCTTTTAAACTTGTAGGTTACGGAACTAATATAGATAACAAAACTATATCAGGAATGTTTGGTCAACAACGTAATTCGTTTTATGCTAAAGGTCACACAATTGTAGTTAATGAAACTTCAGAAGGACCTTTTAAAGCTATATATAAATCGCTTAAAGCAAGAGAAAAGTTTTACAAAGACAATAAGTTACAAGGAATAAATGTTCTTGGCTATGCTGATAGCGGTATGAAAAAAGGTACTATTAAAGGCGTAGAAGGTTCTCCACAAAATAAGCTTACGCTACAAGAGTGGGGTGCTTTAGTTAAGAAAGGTGACGATGCTATTAACAGCTTTATTAACAATTATTCTTTTGATGAAGCTAACGACTTATATGGTTATGATGGTAGGTTCTTCGGAGTTCAAGGTGAGTTAGATAAAAATGCAGAAACTGCGACATCATCTAAACAAATGATTTCTGGTATTAATGTATTTAAAAGTCACCCTGATTCTAGTGTTCGAGCTAAAGCTAAAAAGGTTATGGGTCGCACAAGAATAGCTTTAGATGTACAATATCAAGAAGAGGTTAAAGATTTGTCTAGAGATGCTATACTTCGTAAAAATGCAGAATCTGATTCAGTACCTACTCCTGTTGCTACACTATTAGAAGATGGAAAAACAAGCATGCCTTATATGCGACAACAACTAATTAACCTATTAGGTAGAAAGGTTATTAATGGTACGCATAAATTAAGAACAGGTGGTACGCTTTCACTGCAAGAGTCTGATATACTGTATGGATATGCTGAAAAGGCTAAACAAATAGTCCAAACTGAGGATAGATTACTACCAATGCAGGTTGTAGAAGAAGATGGTAAGTTTAAAGTAAACCCAGCAGAAGCTATTATATCTCAGCACTTAGCAGAAACTTTAGGTGTTACACAAGAAGAACTTGATGGCGGAAAAGAAATAAAGTTTTTAGCCACTCGTATTCCTTCATCATCAGCAGGCTCGACTGTAGTGTTAAAGGTTAAAGGTATAGCAACAAAACCTGGTAATACTATAGCAGTAAGTCCATTGGTATCAGCTATTATAGGTTCTGACCTTGATGGTGATATGTTGCATATAAACACAATAAACACAGGTGAAAACCTTTCTAAATTAGATGAAGCACGAAACTCTTTAGTTGAAAGTATAATGGACTTATACCTTACTCCAGAGGTGCAAAGTAGTTTAACAAAAGAAATAGAGTTTGGTTCTTTAATGGACGCCCACAATGTAGAGTTGTTTGGTTCAAAAGATGGAGATAAAGATGTGCCTAATGATTTGTCTATGTTAGGAACTCATAAAATGTATGGTCAAACAAAAGGTAATGCACCAATGATTGGTATCATAGCCTCACAGAACCTACTCTACAATTATATATCTGAAGGTAACCCTAATTTATTTTACAGCGCATCACCCATAACTGTTAATCTTGACGGTAAGACATACAACAACTTAGATAATACAATTACTAAAGATGGTGGGGGTACATGGTATACTGTAACTAAATGGCTAAACCTTATATTAGATGATGGTAAAAACAATGTACGCTCTAAGTATCTATTTTTTAGAAACACAGGTAGCACATTTGTGATGTTATTAAAAATGGGTGTACCATCAGAAAAAATCTCAAGCTATATAAAAAGAGCTGGTTGGGACACGGATGAGTTTGTTTATTGGAAGCAACCAGAAAATTCAGGTAAACTTGAAGAAAAGCTTACTAGAATGCTATATGAAAAAGGAGCTGAGGGTGACACTTTACAAGAACTTATAACCGATAGATATATAACTTCAGATGGTAGAATTAATATAGACCTTAATAGTACAAGCGAAATGGACCACATTGCTATGTATTTAATATTTGATGCAATTAATGAGGATGCATTTAATATAGGTCACTATTTAAGTTTAGATAAACAATTTCAAGCTGACCCATTATTAGCTTTAGAAAAACACCAAGCAGCTTTAACCGCTTTACAAAACCAAACACAACCTGAGGGTAGTAATTTTAAAGGGATTGGTAATAACTTAGGAGAAGATAACCAATTGTTTAGAAGAAATAGAAAAGTTAATTATGAATTAATTACGAAGTTTTTTGAAGAAGACCCGTATTATTCGCTGGGTTATAAAGAAGGTTTGATTGGTAAACATGAAGAGTCAAAACTATTAGACTCAAATGGAATTTTAAATACAGAAATATCTATAGATAAGGGAACAAAAGATGCGTCTGCATTAAAAATATCTACTTCTATTTTTAAAAACCAAGAAAGAAATATGTTGTCGCAAAACGAAGAGTCAAATATTAAGATGGCAAAAGCGATGCATTTATTGAGATTGACTGTTCACTCTGATATAGATATAATAGAAAATATAGAAGGTATATACGAAAACCCAATTTATGGATTAAGTAATATATATTCAGAAGAAGCTTGGAAAAGTTTATCATCAGCAGAAAAATGGGGGTTAACAACTGAAGCTGTAGCTAAACATATACTTAAAGAAGGTTTAACAGACAATCAATTTATAGATAAGATAGATGCTGTAATAGAAAACGAATACATTCTTAAGAATGGTACGCCATCTAGAATTAGGATTGTTAGATTTAAACCTAACATGAGTAAGATAATAAATGAAATAGATTTTACTGACCAAGTAAGAATGATACAAAAGGATTTTGGTAGGTTGTCACCTGAATTACAAAACTTTTTTGTAGCGTATGATTTTGTTACTACTGGCTGGGGTACAAATGGTAATTCTATCTCTGCTTTATTTAGCGACTCTAAAACTAAACAAATAAATAAAATAGCTGAAAAGGTACAAGATGAAAATGTAAGTAACTTTAAAGATGACTTAAGGTCTTTTATAAAGAAAAACAAATTATACAACTCATCTAAACAAAGCACTCCTGAATTAGCTGTCACAGTTAACGCAAGAAGAATAGCATCTCTTGTTTATTTATCGCTATATGGAAACGATAACTCATTTGCTAATTTTAAAGAAGGTGGTCTATTTAATGTTAAAAAAGAAAACGTTGGTCTTACAGATGCTAATACAGTAACAACTATTACAGATAGTCAATGGCGTGCAGATAGAATAAAAAACATTGACAAAGAATTAACTACAGTTCCTCTTGAGTTTTATAGTGGTGTACCAGAAGCATCAATGATAAACATTCTTGGTTTGGCTACTAAAAAACAAACTAAGAACTCATCTAATAGTGATATACATTTAGGTACTGACGAAAAGATGCTTAAAGTTCCTTTGTATGAATTCGATGGTACTTCTTATGAAGGTATTGGTGAAACAATGGACTTTGATAAATACGTTACAAGAAAACTACCTACAGGTATATCTTACGAATCATTATCAGAAGAAGATAAAAATCAATTAGAAAAAGACTATATAGTATATGAAGCGTCTGTTAAAAAAGTAAAGTCTTTGTATCAGAAAATTGTAAACGAACAAATAGAAGATGGAGTTTACGACAAAGGTATGACTAAAGAAGAAGCAGACAATAAGTTTAAAAGATATAGAGATTTATTTAGAGAGTATAACGATATACTTTCTTATGAAAAAATAGGGATTGCAAAATTATCGCAAGCAAACTTATTTAATGATGACGCAAAAGTTGTAACAGCTAACATAGATGAAATAGCTGCTAATCCACTAAGAAGATATATGGAATACCATTTTGGTAATCATATTGCAAATAAACAAATAGCAGATTGGCAAAGAATACATGGTAAAGACTTAGGTGATATATCTGAAACAATGAAAGCTAAAGATATATCTGCTTTAAATATGTGGTTATCTCCTGGTGACTTTGGTAAAAGTAAACCAGCTATAGCCTACATAAATAAAAATATGAAAATGACTCACATGAAGTATACAAGAAACCTAAACCTTGTTACTAAAGAAATGAATGAGAAATTAGAAAACTTATATAAAGCAAACTACGAAACAGGTTTCCAAGCTCAAGCAGCAAAACTTTGGTTGAAGTATATGCCAATGGGTACTGCAAGTATTAATAAAAAATTATTTGGTAATCTTTTACAAGTAACAACAGGTTTAAAGAAAATTATAGCAGAAGATGGCTCTGTTACATATAGAGATATGTCTGATATAAGAATAAAGCCAGAGCTTGTATATCAAAACGGAGATATTAAAAAAGGTGAAAAATCGCCATGGCATAAATTAAATGAAGCAGAACAAGAGTATCTTGAAATGTATGTTAAGTTTACAAGTTTTTACAGAGAACTGATACAAAACAAAGAACTGTATGCATACAATAGAGGTGGTACTTATGTACCTTCTGTTACTTCTTCTAGATGGGAAACTTTACATAAACGTGGATTGTTTGGTGTGTATTACCAAATGTTTAGAGGTGACCAAGAGTTAGCTGATATTGAAGTAGAAGCTATCAACCCGTTAACAGGGTTGAAAGACCGATTAGATTATTTTAGTTGGAAGTCTATATACATGTATGGCGACGGTGAAAACTTTATTAAAATAGAACGAGGTAAGAAAGGTGAAAAGAATTTAAAACCAAAAGAACAAGTTAAGTCTGGCGCTAAAAGAATACAAGAGTTAGAAAAAATAAAAAGAACAGCGCAAAGTTATTTAGATAAAGGTATAGACTATAAAGGTGATAAAATAAACAGAACAGCAAGTATTAATGATATGATGGCTTTAGAATCAGAAGAAGCTATGAACAGATTTAATCATCAACGTTCTATGACATCATCTTATTTAGCAACAGGTAATATGCATGCTGCACTTAGAAACTATGTTTCTTTGTTTATGTTCCAACACGGTACTGCTTTTAGAGATGGTGATACTTTTACACATTTACAGTATGATGAAGACGATAGAGAGTTTAAAGCAGTTGATGTAAAAGAAGAAGATATATCAACATCAGCACATAGATTAGCATTTACAGGTTTTGAAGATAAAAAACAAGAGATAGATGCTGCTATTGCAAACCTTGGTGGAGGTAAAATATTTGAGCCGTTTGCTAAATATGGTGCGGAAAAAAACAAAAACGCAATACAATACTTACAAAAAGTAGTTAAGCGTGGATTAATAAATAAAGAAAGAGGATTTACATTTAGTGACTTTGAGTCAGAAGCTCAAGTAACAAACTTCTTTGTTAACTGGACCATGTATATAGCTTTAGGTTTAAATGTCCCTGCAGCGTTTGGTAACGTATTGATTGGTAAGTTCAACTCATACAGACAAATGGGTGGCGCTAATCAATTAAAAGGTGAACACAGATTCTGGGGTCTTAGTAAAACTAAAGGTTATGACCACGACAAACTTGTTAAGTCAAGAAAGATGATTGAAGAATTTGGTATACTTACATACCGAGCAGAAGAAATTGCAGAAGGTACAGGTGGTAGTTCATTAAGTTCTTTAATATTCATGCCTATGATATTTGCAGAAAACTGGATACAGCAAGCTGCGTTTTTAGGCGCTCTAACAGACGAACAGTGGAATTCTTATTATGTAGATAAGAACGGTGACTTAAAGCAAAGAGAAGGCTCTGTAGGTATATCACAACAAGAGTTAGCTAAGTTAGAGAGAGATGTTATTAATGTACAAGGTAGAGGTTATTCTGAAACAGATGTACGATTAATACAAATGTATGCTTTATCTAACATGACTATGCAGTTTAAGAGATGGTTCCCTACTTTCTTAAAAGATAGATTTGGTAAAGAAGATATAGATGATTTAGGCACAATGCGTATGGGTGCTTACACGGCAGCAGCAGATTTTATGTCTAAGTTAAGAGACGAAGGTAAGATGTGGAATATAAGTGAGTGGAATGCTGAGTTAAAGAAACTACCTAAACACAAACAAGACGCTGTAATGCGATACTGGAGAGGTACACATGGAGTTATGATTGTTGCTATGTTGCTAGGTATGTCTTCAATGTTAGCAGATGATGATGAAAAAGATTCAGCTGCAGTAGAGCTTATGGAAAAGCTTTTAGGTGATATGTTACTTATTGTAAACGCACCTAAACTTACATACATGGCAAACATACCAGCAATGAATACATTTAAAAACTTAAACCTTACTATATACCATGCGGCTAAGGGTACAGAATACCAAAGACGCTCTAAGTATGGTGATAAAGGTGATAAGAAATTTGTATCTAACTTTGCTCAACTACTACCAAGTCCTGCAAGAAAAGTTTTGCAGTTTGAAAAGTCGGGTTCAAGGTCTTTGAGATAATTAGTATATTTGTATAAATAAAAAAAATGGCAGCACAGACAGTTAAAACAGATATTGCAGCAGAACTTAATATAACTGCAAGACGAAACGATACTTTTAAATTTTTATTACAAGTAACAGACCCATCTATTACTGCAGAAAACAATAGTAAACAATTAGGTGTTGCTCAAACAGGTACTGGTAATTCAGACCACAATCAATATCAAGCTAAAATGACTATTGTTGATGCATCTTCTGGTGACCCTAGATTAATATTATATTCTGCAAGATGGACTGGTACAAATACTGAAGCTACACTTGACGGAACAGATGTTGCTTTATCAGCAACTGCACCTGGAGAATATTATGGTAACTCACAGGCAAGTACACCAAAATATGGTGGAGCTATTGATTTTGCAGACATGACTGATAATGATGCTAGCAATAGAGTTATTATAAGTGCGCCTTATACATATATGGCTTTTGAACCTGGTGAGTATAAATACGATTTACAAATTAGATATAGACAAACAGGTGACGAAACAGTGCCAGAGTACACAACTTGGTTGTATGGGGCATTTACATTAACAGAAGATATAACACAACTTACTTAAATGTCTGACTGTAATACCATAACAATAGGAACGGCTACCTCACAAGCAAAAATGGAAATTAATGCTGAGCCTTCTTATGCTTTTAATTTTTTGGGCAGTTTAAACGCTGGAGCTTCTTTTACTCCAGAAAATGTAAACGACATATTGCTTACACCAAATACTGTTCAGTTTCATACAACATCAGGTAGTGTTCCAGAAGCAACTATAGGCGGTATTGCTTTTCAGCAATCAGTTGATATACAAGTTGGTGAAAAATCACAAAGTTTTGTACCTCAATTACTTAACGCTTTTGAATATCATTTTGACAACTTTACATTAGACAATCCTAATGATTTTGAAATGGGTGATGTTATATACTTTACTTCTGGAAGTAATGAATACTTTACATCTATTTCTAAAGCAGACGTATCTGATACATCAAAAGGTGCTTATAATAATTTGTTTATATTTGTATCATACGAAAACTCAAGGTTAACAGTTATGCATAAAGGGTATGTAGAAATTCCTATTAACAAACTACATACTTGGGCTGTTGGTAGAACTTTATATTTAAACAATAATAATATATTAAACACATCTCCTGCTACAGATTCAGGTAGTTGGGTAAGAAGTTTAGGGTTTTGTGTTCCTAATAGTGAAAATAAAAAATTTATTTGGTTTGAACCAGATACAACATATTTAAAACGAGTATAAAATGGCTGGTAAATTTCCTTTAGCTTTTTCAACAGCATCCGATTATGGTGCAAATGACCCAAGTGAAAATCAATATTTTCACATACATAACGTAAGTAATACTAGCGTATTTGCTGACCCTAATGCTAACCCTGTTTTTGATGTCTATACATTTGCAGAAGCTCCTGGAGATTCAGATACTCCACATAGCTCTTTTGCACTTGTTATTATCAAGAACATGGGTTCTTCTCAATCTCACTTAGAGATTAACAATATTCAAATTGAAAGTCAAGGTGCGTTTACTTCGGGTTTAACTGCGGCAACCAATCCTTTTAGTTTTGTAACATCTAATGAAGGTATTGATGTAGATGTTCAAAGTAACTTTGATATTATAACTACTAGTGCTTTTTCTGCATTACAAAGTGGAAGTAATAATGAAGCACCAAACGGTGCAGGTTTTGGTCCTTGGGGCTACCTTAAAATTAACGAACCTATAGCTAACCCACAAGGTAGTATAGAAGCAGAAACAGGTGCAGATGGCAGTCAAACATCTACAGATTTTGCTGCAGCAGGAGCAGGTGTTTTATACATACCTTTGTATGACCCAGAAAATACATCAAGTAGTGCTGGGCTAATAAACCATGGTGATGACAACAGAAGAATAGGTGCTAAACTTATAAATGGTGTAACTTATCCTGAGTATGGAGCTTTTTTAATTCATTGTAATCCTGTAGGAGAGATGGATGGTCATGCTAACTTGTTAATTAATTTTTCAACACCCACTAATGTTACAGTTAATTTTCAGCTACCTATTGTAGCTTATAGACGAGGAGATTTAGAGTATCAACAAGGAAGATGGAATTCGGTAACAGGTACATTTGTAACTGCTACTTCATATGGGGATAAAGCTATAAACGATAAAGTTGCTGAAGAAGAAGTAATAAATTATCAAACCGTACAAAATGGCTCATTTAGCAACAACTTCCCTTTACAACAAACAGGAAACCTTGCTGATGAAATTATGCCTCCATATGAAAGTACAAATTCATTAAGAGCTGATGTAATGGCTAACATGATGCCTTTAGGGTATCTTACTTCATTACAAGGTCATTTAGATTCTGATAATTCTCAAATAAATAATAGTCAAATTTGGATAAAAGCTAATGACTCAACAAGTTTTACGGGTGGGGTTAGATTTCTTAAACCAGGTTATGAAACAGTTCTTAAAAGCGACCAGGCAAATACTGATAAACATCTTTTTGGTACAGCCCCTTCAGATTACACTTTAAAGTATTACACTGAACCTCCACATGACGGCAACGCTAGTGGTGCAGAAATAACTACTGATACTCGTAAATTAGATACTGGTGAAGTTATATATGCTGTAGTAGAGTTAGGGGACCAGCACAATAAAATGTATTACGCTTATTCATTAAATTCAGGGGCGTTTTATTTTCACCCAAATGCTAATAACCTTTATTTAGACCCTGATACTGGGGCAGCGTTATCTCAATACAACAGAAAAGTAAGGTTGTATGGTATTCCATTTTTTCACAATCCATTTTTTATAAATGAAACTGCCGCAAACTTACAAGAACACGGAGAACAAACACATAAAGACACTTTGTTTCTTGCTGTAGGTGATTATCGTATTTGGTCAACAAGTCCTTTAGCAGCATCTAAATATTGTAGAATTGCTAGTATAGGTAATTTAGCTAACCCATGTCCTGCCACTGCGTTTTCAGCCGATGGTGTAGCTAATGATAGGTTTGGTGATGTTGTTATAACAGAAAATGTAGCAGGAATTCAATTACATCCTCTTAGCTCTACTTTATATAAAGAGCAGACTATGACTTCTAGTCAAAATAAAGCCACCTCTCCAAACTACGTTGATACAGCAAATCAAAAAATTACTCAATGGGTTCATAAACATATTTATGATTTGTTTATGTTACCTAATGAGCTTGGGCAATCAACAATATTGCCTAGTATAGAAACTCAATATAATAATATATCTGGATACGATGCGTTTTATTGTGACCAATTTAATTTTACAGAAGATTCAATAAATAATATAGTAAATATTTTTACAAGCGATGGTGAAGTTTCTGTGGCTGAAAGGACTCCAATAGAATTAACTCAAGAAAATCCATTTACTAAACACGGTGGTGAAACTACTGT
>CEOU01010423.1_pt1 | contig 12233 bp, 5 predicted proteins | sample 530731 | NCBI WGS metagenome assembly CEOU01 (sample SAMEA2620894, study PRJEB7988) | marine metagenome | isolation source: saline water (ENVO:00002010), including
TTGTTGGTGATAAAACTATCAGTGCCATCGTGTGCGATTCTTAAATCAGTGCTATTACCAAATATAGCTTCAACGCTATCAACGTGCTTAGTATGTTTATCAAACTGTGTTAAACCTGCACTTCCATCTAAAGTTACATACGCTGTATGTCCACCACTTCCATCATCTGTTCTAAAAATAATGTCTGAATCATCTGCGTAGTTAGTGAAGGTCAAATTACTAACTTGATTTTCTATATGTGAAGATGAACCATCATGGTAAAGAGTAAGGTCATCTCCTGTACCTAGTTTAATCTTGGCACTATCTGGCATGTCCAGATGGCTGGAGATATGAACCTCTCCAACTACATCTAAAGCCCCGGTAGAAGGGGACGCTGTACCAATACCAACACGAGAGTTAGCATTGTCTACAACAAACGTAGGAGAATCGAAGGCTACGTCATGCGCGCCCACGGTTAGGGATCCAGGTAATGTAATATTGCCTGAAAGTTTTGCACTGGTTACTGTGCTATCACTTGGCGTGCCTATGTTTACAGGGTTTATGGTGTATACAGTTACACTACGTCCTACAACTACGCCCGTGTCGAACGTAAGAGTGTTTGAACTTAGCGTAAATGACGCTTGATTCTGGAAAACACCATCTATAAAAGCTAGTACATTTGATTCGCCTCCAGGTGCATCAGAAAGCGTGAACGCTGTCTGGCCACTTGTAGCTGTAAATGTATCAACAGTAAGGTTAGAACTTTGGAGGTTTACTAAGTTATCTACTAGTACCTCGATTTTAGTGCCATTCGTTGGAGCTGCGTCAAACGTCAGGGTGGATCCACTAAAACTAAACGTATCGTGGTGTTGGTATACACCATCTAGAAAAACACTAGCGTTCGCTTCTACACCAGGGTCTACACCGATGTTGTAATCGGTTGCATTAGACGCTGCAGTTGCAGAGTAAACGGTTTGGTTAGCAGACTTAGCTGCTATATTTTCTTGTATTTCAGTTAGTACGGCGGCAATAATACGCAGTTCAGCTGAATCACCACTACTGAACGCACGCGCAGACGTATTGTCCTGTGCTCGAACAATAGTCAAAGTGTTACCACTTCTTGCCGTAACCTTTGCTATTTCATTGTTGGTTCCATCATCAAAGGTGATGTAGAAATATTCTCCCGCTCCAAGCGAGGGAAAGACTGACCCGTTCGCAACAGTTGCGCTTGTCGCTGAGTTGGTTAGCCCACTAGCAAGGGTTGTTTTGGCATTGTTAGTATATTTAACAGCCACTGACTAACTCCTTACTTATTTCTAGCTAACAGTTACAGTCCACGTAACGGTCATTGAGTCTGAACTTCCCTTATTTACTACAGAAAATTCAGTTCTACATAACATAGTACCACCAGAAGATGCGTTAAGAATACCCGCTTCGGTTACTGCTCCAGTACCTGTACCGGCCCCAAAAGTAGCTACGTAAGTAACAACAGCACCGGAAACAGAAGTACTAGTAAGAGATACTCTACCTAGTTGAGTTTCAAGCGCAGTATCACTAGCTGCAGGGTTAGTAGTACCAGAACCAATAGCCATGTGTGACATAGCAGTAGCTGATGCGTCTTTTATTCTAGACGCTACATAGCCTTTACCTGCTGTAACCACAAGGTTATCAACTTCTTGGACAACTTCATCATTAAGGGCTATAGTTAACTTACCCTTAAGTTTCAGATCATCATTTACATTTGACATAATTTACTCCGTTTAATTTAAAACACTAGTATTTAAAGCCGCTGTGTTCAACATACTTGATCCACCAGGTATAAATAGAACACTAATCGACTCACTCATTGTAGCACTATCTGTCAAAGATTTGCTAAAGCTATACAAAGAACTCTCACTAACGGAGAGAGTCTCTGCTTTTGCTAGCTCTGCAAGCAATGTGCTGCTTTCTGCTATAGACAAAGATTCCGAAGCCGGAATACTTGCGCTATAGCTAAAAGACTCTGCGACAGAAGCGCTATCTGATGCGGCTTTCGAGAAAGCTTGCACCAAACTTTCAGTAATTGCGGCTGAATCAGCCTTACCTAAACTAGTAGCACTCGATAGACTTTCTGAAACAGAAACGCTATCAGATTCACTAGTGCTAAAGGAGATAGCTGTTGCTTCACTCACGCTAAATGAGTCAGCAATACCACCTTTACTAAAACTGTATTCAGATACTTCAGTCAATGTGGCAATGTTGCCTTTGACTGCAGAAGTATCTGTTTTAAGTACGTCAGTACCAGATGCAATATCGTCTAATGTAAACGCATCTGCAAACGAACGCACAAATTGAACTACTCTACTGAAGCTATCAGAAGAACTGATAGTCTCAGATTTACCTAAATCAGTAGCTAAAACACTACTTTCTGCTACTAAAAGAGTTTCGGTCTTAGCTAATGAACTTAAAATTACTGTAGATTCTGTAGGTGAAATAGAATCTGATTTAACTAACTTGGGGTGTAAAGCAGCTGCTTCTGACACCGTAGCTGTTTCAGCTTTTACTAGACTCGCTAGTAAGGCTGTTTGTTCGGATATAATAGGGGTGTCAGCTAAAGCTTTATTTACAGATAAAACTGTTTGTTCCGATATAGTAGGCGTATCGGCTAAAACTTTGGTTACATTCAGTGTCTGACCGTCCGTGAACGCGTATGAATCTGAAAGAGAACGGAAGTAAGACACGGCACGGCTAAAATTGTCGCTCAATGTAGGTGTATCAGAAACACCTTTATCAAGATGTTTAGCAGCAAGTTCTTCTAAAACAGGGCTATCAGCTAAGACTTTCTGGAAATTTATAGTAGAAATGTCCGCTGACATAGTGACTGATAGCGCATTTGGGCTATCAAACTGAGCGGTAAAATAAAGGTTTTTAGTGTCAGGATCTACATATACGTCCGAAAAAGACATAAGTGTGTACGCGGACACAGCTTGGGTATGTTCATATGTAACAGAAGATTGGGCATAAATAAACGTAGTAGTAGGTTCAGTAGCATCTGTTTCTACTACTAAAGAGAGTTTATTAAAGTCTACTGTTAACTTAAATGCCATTAGTCGAAATCGTCACGCACTACAAACTTAACTAAATCATGTACAGTTTGTATTCCCCCATTAGACTTGGTGACCTCAACCTCTCCTTCAAATGTACCAGACTTCGTCCAAGTGCCCGAAGGAAAGATAGTTTTACACTCCCCAGAGGATGGGGTAGTTAAAGACATTGTTATAGTTGAGAGTACTGTGGTTTCTCCGACCTCTCGGATTCTAAGTTTTACAGTGCCACCGGTTACATCTATGGGTGCCCACGTAGACGAATCTTCTGGATCTAAAGTCTTCCCAGAAGCAGCAGTATTGCTGTCTTTCAGCGTGAAGTTAAGCTCTGGGAGCGTATCTCCTACGACTAATTTTATTGTTGATGCATAAGCCATAATTATTACCTCAAAATATTATATCCTAAAAAGCAGCGTAAAACGGTACATACTTTTTAGTACGAAAATCCCCTTTTAAAATATCCTCTATTCTTTCAGCGGTGGGTCCTAGAGGAGATACCCAGAACTCATCGCCATAATTACCTGCTTCAAACATTGGAACTAATAAACCGTAAGGCCCTAAAACACCTGACCTATCAAATATTTCATACGAATATTCTCCGTAGTCCATCCTGTTTGTAGCTAATTTAGTTTCATCAAAACCGCCAAATAGATACTTCATAAACTCTCGTATTTCTAGCCCTACCATAGTTAAAGGCAATAGTGTTATAGCCCCTATGACCAATGGTACAGCAGCCATACCTAGTTCACCTGTTTCAGCGTATTTGTTTTGAGTCTCTCGCATAGCTCCGCCTATGATATTTTTACCATAAGCGTAAAAGAAAGATTTAAGTTGCCAGATCAAAGCAGTGTAAGGGTTAGAAGCCCATACGGGTCTTTCAGCTGCATTAGGTCTAATAATAGATTCATCTACAAACCTACCTAAAGCATCCTGAACTTTTTGCCCTTCTGGCGTGTTAAAACTACGACGAGTACCTTGTTTGCCTGTTTTACGCTCTTTAGTAGCCCAAGTAATAACATCGTCTGCTTTTACATTAAGCTCATTTAGATACCTAATGGAAGTTTTATCTCCGTTTTTAGCACGGTTTGCATGAGTTAAAAGAAATTGTTCTCCCATACCTAAAGCAAAAGTACGTGTAAATTTTGTAAACGCCTCTGTGCCAGTAACTCTGAAAAAGCCATCTGTAAACAATTTAGCTTTTTCGGTCATAAAGTTCATTTCACTTGCATTCACATACATAGTCGCCAGGGAGTCAAATGTAGTGACGCCTACATCTCTAGCAAACTGTTGCATTTCAGCTCTATTAGTAAAATAGTGCTGTAATTGATTAACTCCTACCCCTAAGCCTGCGAACTCTTTAGATCTTAAAACGGGTCCTGCTAAATCAGGTAGAGAAGCTAGTACCGCAAATGTTAAATAAGTAACTACGTTTAAGAACAACCCCCAGCTATTTAAGTTTCTTTGCCAAGGCTTCATGCCTAACCCTGTTTTACCGAGCATTGCTTTTACTGCATCTCTAGCCCCTTGTTGATCTGTAGGGTCATCTATACGTTGGAGAAGAGTTTCTACTGCCCTCCACCCAGTTACTTCGTCTCCCACTTTTACTGTTTCAAAACCTTTAATACCTTTAAGTTTTGAAAGATCAGACTGTTGGATTGTAGCTCTAGCTTTATTATTGTAGTCTGTACGCTTCACCATATCTTCTACATACTTACGTATAGCTTGATCTGGTGATATTAAAATTTCAGTATCGCCTTCTGGATTAATGTTACCTTGAGCGTCTACTCCTCTACGTAAAGCTTCATTGGGTATGTTAGTAAAAAGTTTTGCCCTTTCTATACCCATACCTATAGCAAGATCAGAACCTGACTCATCTACATCTAAATCAGAAGATTCTTCCTTCCTTATAAGATCCTCTACTACTTTATTCAGTAAACTATCTGAAACTTTTGGGTTATAAGCTTTTAAAACATTTACAAGTGCCGACCTAACTTGTGGGTTATTTTCCACTGCATTTAAGTTTAATTGCCTGCTAAAAAAGTTTTTACGTTTTTTAATATTAGGATTATTAGGTGATACGTAGGTATCGAAGAAAGTATCAAGCCACTTTCTTACTTCTTGAGCTTTAGGGGATAGGTCTTCAGTATTAACTCCTTCTTGCTCTGCTTCAAGTAGGACCTTATTAAACTCAGCCATCTCAGCTTTTGTAGGCGCTCCTGGTTTTTTAGAGTCCACAAGGTCAACAAAAGTATTTAAATACCTATTAATAACTAAAATACGGTAGTTTAAATGGCCAGTTTTATCTGTTGATTGGGAACGAGAGTAAAAAATGTTAGCTAATTGTTCTCCTCCTACTTTTGTTAAGTAGTTATGGGCTGGAGCTACCAACCATTTAATATTCCAATGTCTCATGTTTTCAGGAATATTATTTTCTACCCCAGCAAGAATACGTTTAGCTTCTGCATTAAGTTTGTTAGCATTCTTTTTCCCAATAGACTTTTCAGCAAACTTAGTTACTGCGTCTGCCATATTTCTAATTCTTACTTTGGTAAGAGTTTCTAGTGGCTGTTCTTCTGGATTCCTGCCTTCTCTATAAGATTGAATTACTTGCTGAGCATAGTTATTAAACTCTGGATTAACACCCCGACCAAATCTAGCTTGGATGGTTTTATGTAAACTGTTGAAAAACTTACGTATTTTATTAGCTAATCGCTTAAAGTATGCTTCAGATCCATTGCCTGGCTTTTTACCTTCGTTAAGAAGGAACAACGCCATTTGGTCTGCGTACCACTCTTCAAATCCATACTCACCTGTGTAAGGTGCGCCCACCTGATCCTGTGCTTTTTCAAATTCTTTATTTAAAACTTTCCAAAGATTGGGGGTATTTACTAATTTATTTATCTCTTGTACAAATAAAGAATGCCCAAGTTCATGCCCTACAGCCAATACACCTGTATATAAATCTTGAGAACTAGGTTGCCCCCTACTGTTAGTAGGTATATTTAAAATAATTACATCGGTGTCACCAAAAGTAACAATCTTTCCGCGCCTACCACTAGTCTTCATTTGCTGCTGTTTAGCACGAATAAAATTATTAGGGTCTATCGGATTACCATTATCATCTACATATGTAGTCTCTTTATTAAAAGTAAAAGTAGCGGTGTCGTCGGCTGTAATAATCTTAACCTTACGGCTAAAACCAAAATTCTTTTCTATTGTATTTTTAAGGTTACGGAGTAAGTTATCCCCTTTATCGGTAAAAATTTCAGCTGCCCTAGCAGAATAAGAAACGCCTTTGTTTATTTGCGTAGGGCCTTTAGCAGCTTGTGCGTAGTTAGGGTCATTTAAAGCCCTCCTACTATCATACCAACCTTCACCTTCTTCTAAATCTAAACGGGAGGCGTTAACTTTTTCGGTAGCAGGTCCGCTAGCTTCTAACGGCTGACTCATCATAGCCTGCTGTTCCCCACGAGGGTCAGCTTCTTCTACCCCCCTATCTACAACACCAGACCTAACCGCCGCAGTATCAACGCCTTGCTCAAATGCGATGTTTTCTAAAGCATCAAAATATCTGGGGTCTGCTTTTATATCCTCATCGGTTAAATTAGCTAGTTCTGGGTATCTAGATTTAGCTGAAGCAATTAAAGTTTTCTCGTTTAGTCCAAACCCCTCGTTTTCTAACGCAGCTTGTATATCCGCAGCAGATTCTTGTCTAGGAGCAGTCTTAGGTAAATTATTTAACTGTCTAAGCGTTAACTGTCTACCCCCTTGTACAAACACGGGGGCTGTAGACATAATTTGTTCATTAACTGGTACACCTTTAAATAAAAGTTGGCTACCTTCTGCATTTAATTCAGTAAGTAATGCTCCAAACCCTCTAGCTACCTGCTGTCCAAACGAAGCATCAGAGTCCCCCTGTTCAGAAATAGTCCTGCCCGCAATAACTAAATCTTGTATATTTATATCTGAGGTAGTGCCGTCTTCTTCCCTAAGCTGCCACCCATCAATCTTAAAGCCTTTAAACGCAGTCTGTTTAGCCTTAGTTTTAGCTTTTTGTAATATCCCTGCCGCGTCTAAAGTTGCCTCCGCAGTACCTGACTTACCTATAGCATAAAATCCAGGCTGTACTGCATCAGATAAAAATACATCCGCCGGACCTTCTACCTCACGTAAGTACGCCTTTATAACTCCATCAGATAGAGTATCTATTCTTCTGGAACCGTCTTGGTTTCTAGTAGTCCAGTAAGCCTGTTCTTCTGTAGTTAAGCTATCCAAATAAGATTGTTTATTTTCTTCAGAAGCTTTACCTGTTGCTTTATATAAAACAACTTCTCCATCTTCATTACGGACATAATCAAAAGCCCCGCCTTCGGCTTCGTTTAACTCTAGTCCTTCTGTTTGAGTTACATCGGCTTCAGTTGTCGTGACGTTTTGCATTCCAGCGTCGTCAGCTTCTGCATCAAGCATTTCAGAAGTTTCATCTCCCATGTCCATGTTTCTCTCACGAACTGCTTGTTCTAGCATTTCTTTTTCTACTACGTATCCAACGTTTTTGTCTTTTATTTTTCTGTTGGCGTTACGTACTGCTGCAGCTAAACCTTCTTGGTTTGTGCTTTGCTCAAATACAATCTGACCGTTTTTATTACGTATTCGTACAACACGGTCATGGGATTCATTTTTTATAGCGGTATAGCCTAGTGCAGCTCGTAGTTGCTCTTCACTAGGACCACTAGTAGAAGACTTATCAAATAACTCTGCTTTGTCTTTATTAGTGGTATATAAAGTGCCTGTTGGCGTAGATATAGCTATGATGTCGTCACGGCCTGCAAAAGTAGGAATTAAGTCTTCTTTCCCATCAGACCTTTTAGGCACCCAGACCGCATCTTTATCTATGCCAGGATCTAAAACAGCTTCAGCTTGTGCGTCTAACTGTTCTTGGGTTTCTGGTATGACATCTATGCCGTCGCCATATTGCTCTTTTCTAGCATCTGCCCTATATTTACGTTCAAAGCCGGCTTCTACCTGATCTTTAGCACCTTTAAATATCCCTGCAATAGTACCTGCAGCACCGCCCCTAGCTCCACCAGCTACGGTACCAGCAAATGCAGCTTCGCCAATCCTAAGTTTAGCCATAGCTGCGGTGTAGTCATCGTCAATTGCAAACCTCTGTGCAATCTGCAATCCTTCCTGGGCAGTTTCTGTAGTACCTTCTACAATAGCAGAACGCCCAAATCCTTTGGCTAGATCTTTAGCTAACTCTCCTACGTACATTCCCGCTCCAGAAGAATTACGTAATGTAAGCATTTCTGCTTCTGATAACTTGGCTCCAGAAGCACGTTTTTCGTACAAACGTAAGAGTTTTTGCTGTTCGACTGTAAGTTTTTGTCCTTTACGTGCTTTATTTAAAGTTTGACCTAAAGTCGTACGCTTGACTGCCTGTTTAAAAAGAGTCTTAGCGAAGAATACTTCGCCCATAGTATCTAAAGCAGCTTGGGGTATACCTAAAAGAGCAGCCATAGCTGCTTCATCTTTAGTAAGTTCTATTCCTGCTTCTTGGTATTCTTGTAAGGATTGAGAGCTACCTACAACGTAACTTTGCCCAAAAGCACCAGCTACTGCCCCGTATTTAGGTAATTTTGCAGCGGCTATTGTGCTTTTTAAAAGAGCATCTTCGGCTTCATCTAAAGTAGCTCCGGCAATTTTTTTCCTAAGTAACTCTTCGGTTATTTCTTTACTAGCAGCAACTCCAGCTTGTTTAACTCCGTACTTAGCAAGTAATCCTCCTACAAAACCTGCACCCCCGCCTGCTATAGAAGTTATAGCCATAGGAGTAAATCTACCTACGTTCACAACAGCTTGATCCCAAGTACCTTCTAGGCTTGGGTCATTTACATAAGTTTCCCAATCATCAATACGTTCGGCTTCTGCTGAAGCTGCCCGGTCTTGCATTTCAGCTTTTATAAGGTTGGATTTAGCGGCTTCTTTATTGTTAAAGAGAAGGTTTCCTAAAGCCCCAAAACGATCAAGATCTCCTTCAAATTGTGCGGCACCCCCTCTAGCACCCGAAACAAAAGTTTCGCCTACTCCTAAAGGTTTAGTTACAGGTGCTCTATCACTTTCGGTCGCTGTTTCGTTTAAAACGTCTGCTGCGTCTTCTCTGTCACGGTACCAAAGGCTAAGAATAGTGTTCTCATCTGCCACACTTATCCTCCCTCAGCTGCAGCGGCAGGAGAATTATTAGCATTTTGTATGGCAGTAGAAAGCGCCATTGCATACCAAGCTGACCCTACATCGTTTTGTAGCTTAGTAGGACTTATGCTTTGCCCTCTTTGGACAACTCCATTTTTGTCGTAGTAACCAATAGAAGCTGGTATTTCTCCGTCACGATTAGCGGCAGAGTACACTTGGTTCATATCAAAGAAAGGCTGACCATCGGCATTAAGGAAAATAATATTCGCCGTTAAATCTCCTACTTCTTTTGGAGCAGAACCTCTCCAAAGGTCAAGGAACCAATGAGATGACTTGCCTCTAAAGTACTGTTTTAAGCCATTATTAATTAAACCTTGTATCTGAAGTCGATCTGCGTTTGTTTGAGCTTCATAAATACGTTGGGCAAGCAAATTCATAGACTGCATAAACTCAGGGCTATCAACTTTATTTTTAAGTTGTATAGAGCTTAAACCTGCCGCAGCTGTAAATATGTCTGCTCCCTGCTGTTCTGTACCAAAAAAACCGCCTTTAGGACGGAGGTCTACCAAAAGCTTTCTAGTATCATTCCCAAATTTTATCGCGTCTTGGCCCATATCATAAGCAAACTGCCTATCTCTATCCTCATCAGTTCTTAAAGCGTTGAGGTTAGTATTTCTAGTACTTATTCTACTTTGATTAAGCCTAGCCCGTTCTATATCTAAACCTTCATTCTTTTGTTCTGTATCAATAACGCCTTGTACATAATCTATCTTGTCTCTATTCATAGCCCTATCTTGAGTAAAGGCTGTATTAACTGCAGAAATAACTTCGTTCGTATCAGGAGCCATATCAGCACGAGGTTTAAATACCCCAAACTCAACCATGCTAATAATTTGAGGTAGTAAGTTTTGTCGTTCTGCTGGAGGCAATGACCCATAAAGCGACATACCTAAAATAACTCGTTGCTTCTGCGTATATTGTTTTAAATCCGCTTCACTGATATTGTCATCAAGCACATTGGTAAAAACTAATTGAGCTACATTTTCCACTGCAGAGCTAGTAGTAACAGGGATCTGTAGGTCCTCATTAAATGTGGTACGTTTGGCTCCCCCAGAAGTAGGTATGTTTATTGAGCCATCTTGATTAAAACTAATCCCGGTTTCTTCAGTAATAGTTTTAGCCAACTGATTAATAGTTACTTTATTCCTTGCTACGTCTTGTTTAGTAGGAATATTTTTAGCGAATTCAGGGTCGTCTAGATACCTTTTAGCAAATTCTACCGCACCTAACTCTTGAAGCTGTGCAAAATAAGCTGGGTGAGATTTTAAAACTCCCTCTATATCTGCATTATCATAAAAAGATTTAACAGCCTTAAAGGTTTCTTTTTTACTCATCCCTTCTATAGGGATAAGTTCTCCATTCTTTTCTTCCCAAACAGATATCCTAGACCCTATAGGTACACCCCTTGGGGATCCTCCAGACCTACGCTGTTTGTCGTCCATCCTATCAAAAGCTGAAACGCCTTGGGCTTCTAAAGCAGCAGAAAGTCCTCTAGCAACATTTTCATCACTTTTTGCTTTTGCTGCAGTTATAAGCTTTCTTTGTTGTTCGGGAGTGTAAGCATTAAATTGCTCTAGACTCAGTTTTACAGGAACAACACCCTCTTGGTAGATATAACTATTATCTCTATCCATTTGAGTAATAAAACGAGAATAACCTTGAGGCCCTTTAACCATATTGGTTAACTCAGTTTCGTCTAAAGGTTTTCCAGTACGTTTGTTGAGAAGGCCAGACCCATCTTCAGCTACCATAGGAGCTTCAGCTTCTTCTGCTTCTAGTTGTGCATCCGTTTTTTGTGAGCCGTCTGGATTAAAAAACTGAGGGTATTTTTTTCTAATAGCAGCTGGATCATTTAAACCTCCTGTTTCAGGGTTTTGTCTTAATCCAGCTTTAAGGATAGCTTTTGTTTCTTCAGGAACAGGTTGGCCAGAATCCATTGCAGTTTTGTAATCTAACAGTGCTTGTTCTACTTGTGCGTTAGAAACCCCACCAGACTCAGTTGTAGTTTGAGCTGAAGTAGTCATAGGAGCAGTTTGATCTAAAGCAGTTGTAGTTGTAGTTGTAGTTGTAGTAGGAGCTGGCGGACCCATATTTTGCGCTTCAGTAGCTAGGCTTTTTCGCATTGCAATATTTTGAGTAGGGTCAAAAGACTGAGGCCCTCCAATATTTTCCATTACGCTACGGGGGTCTCGTTTTCCATCTTGTCCTGTGCCTACAAGATTAGCCATACCAGCTGGTAGATTAGGTAAATAGTCTTTTTGAATGTTTACCATGTAATTACGAAGGCTTTGTTCAAAAGCGTATCCGGGAATAGTTGCAGGCTCTCCTCCTAAAGATACTTTCTCTCCATCAATCGTAAAATCTGCCTCGTAAGCTTGTCGCCTCTGTGGGTCATATGTAATTACAGTTGGGTTATAAGAATCAGTTTCTGGGTCGTAGCCAAGTTTTCCTATTTTTTTGTTAGTACCTACTGCAGCAGCGTCGAAGCCAGACTCAGAGGTATAATTTTTAATATATCCATCTTCATAAGTTCGTCTATCTACTGCTTTTTGCAAGTTAGGATCATTATCCCATTTAAGGTTTGCAATTTTTCTTAACTCAGTGGGGCTAAAAGTAGGGGTTCCATTCCTATAAAACTCAAAGTTATTTTGTAAATCCTCACCACTTAACTTTAATCTTCTAGCTAAATCTTCTACATCTCGTTGTGTATTTTGAAAAACTTGCTGTGCTTTTTGCCCAAAGTATTTATTGGCCTCTTTATCCATTTCAACATTGAACGCCGCACCTTCCATTTGATTACGGAACATCTGGCCCCTGGTGTTAGCCATTTGATTACTTAGTTGTCCAAAAAAGTTATTAGCCATAATTTTATAATGACCCTAAGAAACCCCATCTTTGAGCTTTGGATTGTGCTTTAGCTTG
>CEOU01021819.1_pt1 | contig 12198 bp, 12 predicted proteins | sample 530731 | NCBI WGS metagenome assembly CEOU01 (sample SAMEA2620894, study PRJEB7988) | marine metagenome | isolation source: saline water (ENVO:00002010), including
GGGATAGTAGGTGACGTAGGTTACCTCGTTGGTACAGAGATGAAAGAATTATTAGAGATTATAAAAAATAGAGTTGTGGTAGATAATCAAATCTACTGGCCTGGTAAGCATAGCATTCATACCTATGCTTTACCTGTTAATGGTGAGGCCAACGATCCCGAGCTTCCACACGGCTGCACAGCGATCGTAGATTTCGAGAAAGAACCGAAAGTTGGTGATATGATGGCTTTATCAGACAAGACATTGAAGTACGCAAGATACAAGGGAGATGGTTTTTGTGAATTCGTTAACAAGGATTATCCGAAAAGAGTTTTTAAGATGCCAAAGAGAATGAGTACAGTTGGCGTAGTCATAGGAACCCAGATTCACAAGTAAAAAAATTTGCCCACAGTAGATACACATTATATCCACTGATGGTTTTAGATATCTCACGGACAAGGATTGGGAAAATGCGGTCTAGTCAGCGCATCCAACTCTGACTCAGCTAGAGGTCCAAAAGCTGAGACTAATCATAAAAGGAGAAAGTATGAAGGAATCAGAAAAACTCAACGCAGCAATGTTTGCAGCGATAGAAAGTTTTGAAGCATTAGAACCCAACGCAGAGCAACTCCGGGGCGGCAAACCAATACCTTATGCAAACTTATATGCTGTGGTTAACTCAATCCAAGCATCTCTGTTAAAGAATGAAATAAAAATCGATACGCACATAAAGCGTGTTGAAGGTAAAGGTAAAGAAGCAGATCGAGATATTGTCACTACTCTGATACATATACCGAGCAATGAAAGCAAAAGTTATACTTGGCCAATCACTTTGAGCAATCCAAGCAACAATCAAGAACTCGGGGCAGCTCACACTTACGGACGTAGATACAACCTGTGTGGCGCATTTAATCTCACAATCGAGGAAGATGCTGACGATAACGATGGCGTTGTGCAGCCTGAAGAAGTTTCTCCAGATAAAATCCTATCGGGCATTAAAGCTGAAGAAGTGCAAATTTTGGCAGAGCTGACTGCCGAGTTGAATTCCGCTGCGACAAGAGATGAACTTGCAGCAATTTGGAAGAAGGAATCTGAGAACAGAAAAAAGTTAGGAAATTTCATGAAGCAAGTAATAGGGATAGCTAAAGATAAACTCAAGGAAGATTTAAAGGATGCCGCGTAAAAAAACAAAAAAGATAAAAGAGCTAGAAGCACCGTTAATAAAAATTAAGCAACGCACCCCAGAGTGGTTTAAGGCAAAGCTCGGTCGATTCTCAGCGAGTGGCGCGGGTGTTGTTGTGCCAGGATCTCGTGGTGCTTACTCTAGCAAGCGAGAAGACTCTAAGAACAAGATTGTGGACCAAATCCTGGATCCTGATAAATGTCTGGCTGAAATATTAAAAGAAGAGCAGAAAAGAAAACCAGATTCAATCCAGTGGGGCATTGATAACGAGCCCAAAGCCTTCCAAGCTTATGAGATTGAATCAGGGAATTTAGTGGATGAAGTAGGCATCTACCTGGATCCTACAAACGAGCGCATCTGTGCGTCACCTGACGGCGTCCTCTTTAGCGGTGATGCCATCATCGAAATTAAATGCCCCTACTCCGCTGGCTATCATAAAGAATTTATAAACATGAAAGCTGCGGGAATACCTGTAGATGACCCAGCCTTTTTAGAAAAGGTAAAGACGTTGGGGACAGCAGGCAAGTCAGGCTATTACAACCAAATGCAATTGCAAATGAACTGTACGGAAACCGATCGGTGCGACTTCGTGACTTTTGATCCCAGGCTACATGAGGATGAGCAGCTCATGATTATACCTATCCAACGTAATCAGGAAGACATAGACATAATTCTAGCGGGAGCTGAATTGCTATTAGAAGAAAGTGATGACCAAGTGAAAAACAGGAGAAAGTTAAGAAATGAGTGATTACGACCCGAAACACGGTGAAGAGACCTTAAACAAGAATAAAGAACCAGATGACTACGGTAACGATTATTCCGGCTCACGTTGGGAGAAGGATGAGAAGCGAAATTTGTTAGTTCTACATTGGGTAAACGGTAAAATCAGAAATGGCTCGAACGGGCCTTTTTTGAGCATAAAGCTCGGTAAACCCAAAAAGGATAAGGACGGCAAAGAAATCACAGCCCCTATCGTAGAAACTGAAAAGCCCGCAAAACCCGCGAAAACCGACGGTTTTGATGACGATGATATACCTTTTTAACCCCTAAATAGATACCTTTAGTATTTGCCAATGATAATAGATAGCGGTAGTATATAGATGCACGGATTTTTGACTAAAGACGAGGTGAAAGAGCTAACCGGATATACCCATATGCACAAGCAAATGGAATGGTTACGCACTTGGAATATCACCCATTACTTATCCAGAGATGGTGAGGATAAGAAAGCTAGAGTCATTGTTTCGTGGGATGCAGTAAATAAATCTAAATAGTGGGGTAGCTATCTATGAAAGACACTGACTTTTACAAAAGTCTCAGGACAGACCGTGCCAGGGTCAAGAAGCGTGGCGAGTATTATGCGTTACATTACCGCGTAAAACTCGACAGCGGTTCTCTGAGCACGTTTAGAGAGAAAAGACTATGCAAGACTGATGTTAGCATAGCGGATCTTACAGCGGCTTTTAACAAAGCCACAGAAGAAACACAAACAGAAGTAGGTTTGACCTTCTCCGACCTGTGGGAGCAATACAAGCGTCTTAATCCTTCTTTTCGGCTAACCGATAAAGGTAAGCCCCGTGAGAATGACACAAAGGAAGAAGATGAAAGACAAGCACAGAATCTTGCGGCATTTTTTGGTAACAAACCCATTACGGAATTGAAGCTGAAAGATATTACAGATTATGTGGATAACCGTGTTGCAGATATTAAAGACCGGACAGTCGATCCATCAAGATATCCAAATTGGAAAGAGGAAGGGTCACCCTCATCGGCTAAAAAGGAAAAAGGTCTGTTCAGCAGAGTGATGTTTTTTGGAGCGCGCCGGGAGCTTTGTGACCAAGTTCCAACGGATAAGTTAAAAGTAATTGTCCCAGAGACAGAAAAACCTATTTTTGATTTTGAGACTTGGGATAAATTTCTGATTTTGTTGAAAGAGATCGGCTATCTATTTGTCGTGGGATCTTTTTTACTCGCTGCAAGGCGTAAGGACATGATCCAGCTTGATGTGGATGATGTGAAGCCTAACGGTATTTACATCAAACAAAGTAAGACCCAAAAAGAGCAAGTTAAACGTGTTAACCCTGATATTGAGAGATGGTTAAAAAGAGCACTAATACGCCATACTCGCATTGCAGCCGAGTGTGAGCTTAAAGGCAGACCTGCACCCAAAGCCTTACTTTGCAAAGAAAATGGCGAGAGATATGAAGGCTCTGGCGTTGCCTCAATGTTTAGACGGGCAAAAGAGCTTTGGCCTAGCGTTAGTGACCAACCTTGGCCAAAGGGTTTGAGTTATCACAAATTAAAGCATACTAGTATTACTGAATTTGATGAGAAAGCCACTGGCGTATCGAGGCAACAATTTTCGGGACATAAAACACCGGCAATGGCTGAGTATTACAATCACTCTGTTGATGTCGTGCCATCAAATACGATGCTTAAACCCAAAAAGGACGTTGCGGTTGAATGGGAAAACGAGCAGATAAAGGAACTGCTTAACAAGCAGCCAACTCATTTAAGAGTCGTAAAATGAGGGGGTTGGTCGGGGTAGCAGGATTTGAACCTGCGACATCTAGCTCCCAAAGCTAGCGCGCTACCAGGCTGCGCTATACCCCGAATATGATGATTTAAATAGTTCCTGGGAACTTTTGGGAACTTTTCAATCTAACCTTCCGTAAGTAACTGATTTAAATCTAAAAAATTGTCTGACTGCCTTCTCCCAAAGAAGGCGGTTAGTCAATTAAATCAATACCTTACGAACCATCATATTCGCTATAGTGCTATTTTAGCACCCTTTCCATATACTTTTCATACCCTTTCTAAAATTAACCTATATGTAGATACTATTTGTATCTACTGAATACTCTTGATATCATTTTGGTGTTCGGAAAAAACACATTTAGTTAGAGGACACATGACAATGAACGAGCTAACACCAATTGAAAGATCTACGCTAGATGCACTACATATTCAATTATTGCTTACAGATTTTTTTGTTGAGTGGGGAGATGGTTATCCAAATGCTGAACCAAAGACATTATCTCTATATTCAATCATTGGCCATAAGCTTGGCAGATCTCAAGAGGATTGGGCTGATTCAGGTTTTGATCTACCTTACGAGTTCATTATGGATCTGTGTGACCTTAACATTGGGGAGCAAACAACATTTTCTGATCCATCTGGCGATGTCACCTTTACTAAAAAAACTTTCGGCAAAAACGGATAAACATTACATCAGTACTCAGGAGAACTAGGAAGACTTAACGTCCTAGTAAACCTAGTTCACTTCCAGCCGTGATACCCAACGCTCCTTTTAGACCCGGTGACATTTGGAAACCGAAATCACGCAATGCATCTGGCCGTGCTCTGGCTGCTCTGTTTACTAAATCTATTGTGCCAGGTGCATATGCATATCTTGATCCTAATAGACCCGCTCCCATACCAAGCGCCCTTAATGGACTGTTAGCGGCCAACGCACTCAAGCTTAACAAACCGAGTCTGCCACCAGTACCAGAGTCGCTTGCTCCAGCCGACCTTCCTATTACATTTTGTCCTTGCAAAGCGAAATCTTGCATTGGCAAATCGCCCCTAGCTGCTTGTGCTGGTTTTCGTGCAACCACATTTGACATTAAGACTTCTGGCGTAAACACACCGCCCCTTTGTGCTGAACTTGCTCTACCAGCAGCTCTTCTTACTGGTTCGAACAATCTAAATGCTGCATTTGCATTTTTCAACAATGCGACTGCTTCTGGAGCATTGCTGCCAGATCGCTCCATCATATCCATCATTGCATCCACAACGTCATCCAAAGCTTCTGTAGCTGCAAAATTTTCAGGTTCTTTACCAAGCGTGAAAGATCGATTAGCGACTTTCTTTTTTATTTGATTCCAAGTTCTAGCATTTATTTCCGCCGTTAAATCTACGCCTTCTTCTAATAATTCTTTTATGACTTCATCGTATACCTCTAATTGTTGGAGATCGCCCGACTCCGCTAATTTGTTACGAATCCCTTGCGTAGTTATATTCCACGCTGAATCGACTTCGATATTATCTATATTTTCTAACGCTGCATCATAACTGTCACTTATGATTCTGCTTGCATCATCAATACCTTGTGTCCCAGCTTCAACCACTTCTTGCCCTAAAGGTTGCAACGCTCTATTTATTGCTACCTTATTAAAATCAGTGATAGCTCTTTCCCTGGCGTCCATAATAGCCGTGCCTAAAATGGGCGTTGATGTTGCTTGTTGTTCCATTACGTTAGCTGTACCGCCCTCTAACATTCCCGGTGTTAATTCAACGCCTTGCTCACTCAATTCTCTAGCTTGCGATTGCGGTCCTCTAATTATCCTTGTGCCGATACCTTGCATTAAATCCCCTGCAACCTGACCTACTGTAGCTAACCCAGCACCACTTGCCATATTCATCAGTACACTTTCGTCTTCTGTCGTAGGCATTAGGCTGCCAAATAGCGCGCCTCCCGCTACAACTGGTGGGAATCTTCGTGCTGCCATTAAGGGTGCGCTTGATAGTAAACTGCCAGTTAAGCCGCCCCCGGTGCTTTTAAACTTTTCTGCTGCTTCACGCCGTGCAGCTACACTTTCTGGTGTTGGGAGCCCCACTCTATGTTTTTCATCAACACCTAACAATCCCAACATTTCGTTTAATCTTTGCCCTGCACCTTCAAACGGTAAAGAAACTGCGTAATTGAAACGTTTTTCATAGTTACTAGGCCCAGTATTTTGCGACTCCACACTTTGCCCTGAGTGAGTAACTGCTGGCTCACTGCGAAAAATAGGCGCACCGTTAGGCACATAATCAGCGTTCATCGCAGCTTCTACTTCTTGTCGGAACTCTGGCTTCAGATCACTTAACGATTTTTCACCGCTCTGCACTAAAGCAATTGCTTGTTGTAGTAACTCTTGAGGGATAGCCATTTAATTACCTTATTAATTGAATAAATCTGCGGCAGTGGTGGGTGGTGGTGTATCTATTGGCGTATCAACTGGATCAACTGGATCAACTGGCGTTGGAGTGAGTGATAGATCCTCAATACCAAGCAATGTGCGCCGTCGTTGAGTAATCAAGTCTTTTGCAGCACCTTCGGCATTAGGATCGAAATAATCCACACCGAATTCTCTTCTAAAGTTTTCTTGAGCCTGATCCCACAACGCAGTAGTTGTGTTCTGCACTCTTTCTAAATTGCGTAGGAAGGTGTTATAACCAACCTCTGTGCTAAGACTACCCAATGAACTAGTTAGTAGATTAAGTTCTACGTTGGACACGTTACCCAAAGCACCGCCTGTCTTTGACAGATCGCGCATTGCCTGAAGCTTATCAAAACCAACGTTGGCAGCGATTGCATCAATAGTCTTCTGCAATTCGAGTGCTTCTGTGCCACCAATTCCTGATAGAGCTTGCCCGCTAAGACCTGTCGAAAGTTTACTGGCTTGCTCCCTGGCTTGCTCAAATAGGCCATCAAGCAAATTGAATTGCGTTTCTTTACTAGCTGTTCGTGCAAAGGCATTGAGCAAATTATCTTGTAGATCATCGATACGTTTTAATTCTGCTTCTCTAGCTGCTCCTTGTAAATCTGCACGGAGTTCTGCTTCTCTACGCTGTCTGGCTAAATTACCTTCAATAAAACCTTGGAAATCAGCTTGTGCTGTCATGTATTCTTCGTTTGTAAAAACTGCATAATTACCCGCTGCTTCACCAAGCACATCTTGTTCAGCCCTTACATAAGCAAGATCCGCTGCTGTTGGCACATCATAAGCCATCGTGGGTCCGATATATTCTAAGTTTTCTGGTATTGGCGGCTGACCAACACCCCCATATTGTTGACCTCCTATCAAAAAACCGCCCGTATCTAATAATTGACTAGGCACAAGTTTTCCAGTGGTTGTATCTCTAAAAACTGGCGCTGTCAGTCCAGCAGTAGTTCCTCCAAATCGAGCGTCCAACAAACCTTCAGTTATATTAGAAATAGACTCAGTAGGTAGATTACTCATAACATCTAGGAGACCAGGTGACAGACCTTCTTCTGTTAGACCAGGCAGAGCGTTTAATAAACCACTACGCCTTGTCTGTTGATCCAAAGAGCCCCGCGCTGCTAACGGATCGACTTGTGCTTGCTCAATAATCGCAGCGCCTACAGTAGGGGTGATAGTCTGATCTGCAATCAGTTCTCGTACATCTTGCACTATCTGATCGCGTGACTGATTGCGCCTAGCCAATTCATTTTCGCGTCTGATGTTATCGAGATAAGCTGGCGTGTTGTTGGTCATTTCACCGCGGGGCCCGACCATCATGTCTCCCAGGCGAGATCCCAGCAAACCCATCTGTTGGTTCCGGGTAAGATTCATATCGGGTGGCGCGTATGCCTGACCCCCCGCTGCAAGGATGTCACCGATACCACTCCCGGCAGTTCTTAATGTGCGACCAATTCTGTCTAGTAAACCGTCTGCCATAGTAGTTACCTTTTAATTTTTGTATCGAGCGTTGGGATAAGCGCCTTTATCTCTATCGTTGTCACCACGATTAAACAAACCGCCAATGAAATCAGTTGCGCCGCCAATCATCCCGCCGAGAGCGGGAGCTATTTCAGCAATTTGTGCAAGCTGCCCAACAGTACCCATCTCTGTTTTCGTTTCTTCTTGACGATCGCCTGTTGCTGTACTGAGAAGGTTAATCATGTTGTTTATCATGTCTTGGTCGTAACCGATGGAGGCTAAAAATTCCGCAAATTGAAAATCTCTTTCTCTCTGATCTCGCGCATCGAGCCTGTCTCCAACGCTCATAAAGTCACCTAAATTATTTCTGTACTGGTCAGAGCCCGTAGAAAAAGCATTAATTAGTGCTTCTGCTGTACGCAACTGGTTTAAGGGATCATCACGCTCGATTGCCGTCGCTGTATCTAATGCATCTCGACTCGTTTGACGATCCGCTAACTGATTAGCTTCTTGTGCCTTCAAATTTCTATCTAGGTCTGCTTCTACTCGATTAGCTGCATCTTCAAAACCTCTGGCCCTTAAATCAGCAACCATCCTACCCGCAGTCCGTAAGCTCTCTTCACCAATTAACCCTCGCTCGATAGCTGCTCGATCCCCGCCATAAGCGCCTGCTTTGGTAGCTTGATCATCCGCAGTTCGTAGCCGCATTTGTGTGGCACGATCTAGATCAGCAAGCGCAGTATCAATAACTGCGTTGTTGTAGGGATTTTGATAGGGGTCTAAATTCGTGCCTGCGAACTGACCCGCCACAACATCTTTTATGTTTTCTCTGGCTGCTGTAGCAAGAGGTTGATCTGTGGGTCCGAAAGCTGTTTTTGCAACATCCATTCCCGTAGGCGTCGCTGTGGAATCTGCTCTTGTTACAGCTTTATCGAAAATCGATTTACCCGGAATATTCTCAATGTTATTTCTTACCATCTCGTTAAAACGCAGTTGATCCTCATTCATGTCACCGTAACGATCACCCGTAAAACCGCCATAGCCCGTGTTAAGTCTATTAACCAAACTATTCATGACACCTGGCGTTGGACCGTAAAGATCCGTGAGCCGATTTTTGATGTCCGGGTCCATTCTGCTAGTTGTTCTTTCTGTGTTAGAAAAACCTGATCCGAATCCGCTTGCCATAGCGCCTCCTAATGCAGCAGCCGTTGTTGCGCCGCCTTCAATAATATCTGGTATTGATAACCCGCCGCCTGTGTCGTCGTTTGTGTCATCAACATCTAGTGTGTCATTGTCTGGTTGATTACCTCCGGGTGGATTTCCTCTGGGTGGATTTCCTCCAGGTGGATTTCCTCCAGGTGGATTACCGTCTGGTTGATTATTCACGCCGAGATCGCCTGGATCAGCTCCCGCATCTACTCCAGCGTCTGCATCGCCTCCACCACCGCCAACTGTGTCATCACCGCCGCCCGCTGCTACAGTGTCATTGCCTGCACCGCCTGCGGGGACATTGCCTGCGCCACCCATTGGAGTACCATCAGGGTTATAACCACTGTTGCTTAAAACTGTTGCTGCGTTTTTATTACCGGATAGGATTAACGCACCAATCACAGATGCGATTGAATAAGGATTACCGTCAGGATCTTTGTAAGTTCCAATTAAATCCTCAATCGTCGTACCATCCCGTGCGGCATCATCGATAATGACGTTGGGGTCGAGAGCATCAGCACCTGTACCCTGCGTTGACATATCAATTGTGTTGGTTCCGGTATCAACTGCACCACCGCCCGGTAGATTACGATCAAACGTTGTGTCAAATGCTGGTCCTTGTGGGTCTGCTCTACCGCTTGGATCTAAACCAGCCGCAGCAATATTCTGAGCAATCTGGCTCATCGGATTATTGGCCGCGTAAGTATTAAGATCGTCTTGTACGCCTTTTATATCTAAATCTATCGTAGGCATTCCGAAAGCGGCATTACTCACGGCTGCGTCCAAATTTGCTATAGGGTCATATCCAATTGTCCCAACCGCAGCGGCGGGATCAAAGCCTGCTGGTCCAAAAACTTGACCACCTTCTAATCCACGAAAACCGCCTTTAAATGTCGTTTTAAAAACTGCACCGTCATAACCGCCAAAATCATCCGGCCCCAAGCCACCGCTCATTCCTGTCTTATCGGCTGACCCTTGTCCTGTCGATCTAATAAACGGCATTAGGCTGCACTCGTCGATAAAACGCCAGCGTCACTCACTACTAATTTATATCGAGTTCCGTTTGCGGAGGTTAAAATAACAGAGGCTGTACCAACCTCAATGTCTTGATCTTTTTTGTGATTGTTACGGTCAGCTTGCTCAATGGTAAAATTATTCGTGGCAAACTGTGATTGATCGTATTCTCTGAGCGGTCTGGATAGTTTCATCGTGCAGACCCCGGCTGAACTTCTATTCGCATATTGCCAAAACGCCAATCACTAGCCGAGTTACTGGTCACCCGAATTCGCACTTGTCTGGCTGACAAACGCACGTTGGTAGGGTTGGCCATACTAAAACTACCTGATACGGTTTCATCACCTGTGGGAAACATCCGGGTTTTAAAGATGACTGACGTATCGCCCAAGTTAGATTCATCGGGTATTAATCCCGTGACATCCATAATTCTTTCACCATCACCGATTTGCAGAGCTCCGCTTTCAGCGAAAGGTGTAGCGCCGTCCCAGGAGAAACCTGTTTCATGTTCGTAAATGTATCTGTCAGTAGAGGCCCATATCGGATTTTGGAAAACGCCGTTGTCCACGCCCGCTGTCCTGGCTAAAGATCCCATCGCCCACGATTGATTATTGAAATTAAAGGAAACGTACTTATCGACCTCTGTTGAACCGGACGAGGGATAAAACCACCAAACTTCATTAAATTGACCGTTGACCACTGCCCATATTTTAGAACGCTGGACCTGATTGAGATCCGTAAACACCGCGTCAGAGACTTCGCTCGTTATCGGGACTGTATAACCTCCATCGTAAGCGTAGAAAGATTTTTCACCCATCCAGTACGCTGATGTACCAAATGAGGCAATTGCCTTGGGTGCTATGATGCCGCAGTTACTACCGACTTTCTGAGAAGTGTAATAGAAAGGACTCCCAACGTAATCCACAGCATGAGCGTCTGCATCTGTCAGAATAAGTATCTGTCCCCGTATCACAACACCCGCTTGGATTTGACCTTCAGAGGCTAGCTCAAAACTACCCGCTGCATTCGTCGCACTAGGGGTCCATACTGTTGGCGCGCTCTGGTCCGAAAATTGGACTTTTCTGGCGTTTGAGTCTGCACCTAATGCCATCACAAATCTTTCATCAGTCACTAAAACAGCTTTGTTGTTCGTTGGGGCATTGGTAAGCACAGCCGCTATTGTTGCCGGGTCATTCTGCCAGTAGTAAATCTTGCCATCTGCACCGCCCCCGGTAAAACAAGCAACTACGTTTTCACCAAAGTTATCAATGGTAACAGTGGTACAAGGGTTATAGGTTTGATTATCAGCTCTGGGGGTGCCATATGTCCCTTCATTATAGAATTGGGCTCCGTATCCTGTATTCGCGCTAGCATCGACCGATCCCGCAGCTAAAGCTGACGGTGTTATGTCAGATTGGTTTTTACCTTCCACATAAACATAAAGATTAGAGGGCGTTCCAACTATTACCCGTCGAGCATTCGAGTTGTCGTAGTACGCGAGCATACCTCGGGAGACATCAGCGAACTGATCCGAACTCATACTTGTCCAACCGCCCACGGGCCTCATAGTATTCTGGAACCAACGCACTAGGTTGCCGTCGTACCAACGACCGCTGTTTTGGTAGATTGTTCCATTGGCCGAAAGACCCGGCGGTATTTCTAATTTCACTAAAGCCATTATTTTTTCTTTTTATTAGTCACTTTCTTACCAGTTTTTTTTGCGTAGGACTTAGCGGCTGCTCTGCCCTTCTTCGAGTAACTGAAATGTTTCCCACCAACTTTGGGCATTTGCTTCTCCTGCAATAATCATAAAAATTACGCCGCCAATCACAGCGACAGAAAAAAGAAAAAATAACATGATGTAAGTTACGTCTTTTCCAGTGAGTGAATCGTCTTTACGTTTTGCTTGTTGTCTACTCTTCGCAAGTTTCCAGCGTTTAGTTTCTTGCTTTTGGATTTCTATCATCCGAAAGTAAACATCCATTTTGTTAACTGAAAAAAAAGCTCTGCGGATAGCATCTTCCATCTCTCTGGCTTTGTCTTCAGCCATAGCGAGATCCATCGCGTGTTTGCGAATTTGCTTCTCGTTGTACTTCTCTAAATAATCATCGCGCTGACGTTCTTTCTGCGCTTGTGCGATATCGTCTTTAAAATCACAAAACTTTGCGAATTCACTAGAAAGGGACTTTGTATCTTGTCCTAGCTTTACACCCTGCCTAATTAGCTCAACACTTTTTGTTGCAGCCGCAAGCGCAATTCCAATTTCTATCATTGAAAAAACCTCTCATGCGGCTGTATAAAAATTGAACGACAATCTGCGGTAACATTTTTGTCTGCATTGTTGTTGATTCGTTGGGAAAAATA
>CEOU01017700.1_pt1 | contig 12078 bp, 6 predicted proteins | sample 530731 | NCBI WGS metagenome assembly CEOU01 (sample SAMEA2620894, study PRJEB7988) | marine metagenome | isolation source: saline water (ENVO:00002010), including
AAATATATTCAAATATAGAAAAACGATTAAATTAATCAAACTGTAGGAGTAGTCGCCCTACGGGGCGATTACAAACTACAAATTAAAAAATTATGCCAGTAAGTGTAGACACAGTATATCAAAGAGTTTTAGCTTTAGCTAATAAAGAGCAAAGAGGCTATATACCTCCAGTAAAGTTTAACTTGTTTGCTAATCAAGCTCAAATGGATATTTTTGAACAGTATTTTTATGATAGAGCTCAATTTGGTAGACGTAACGGTAATCAAACTGTAGTTGCAGATCCTATAGATATACTACAAGAAAAAATATCTAACTTTCAAACGTATGATAATGTAGCTACTGTTATAAGTAAAGTTGGAGATGTTAATCTTAATGTAGATTTTGACAATTTTTATAGATTAGAAATGGTAAGAATTGATTATGAAAGATTACCAGGTTTTAGAAAAGCAGAGCGTATAGAGATAAAAGATCTTTCTAATTTTGGTTTATCACCGCTTTTAGGATTTACTCAAGAGTACCCTGTATATACTCATTTTACGAGGGGTAATAACTTTGAACTAAATAGAATAAGAGTATATCCATATCCTAGATTAAGTACATTAATCAACCCTTCAACTAACAAGCCTTTTGACAGAGTTTTAGTTAGTTATATAAGAACACCTAGAAAAGTAGAGTGGAACGGTGTTGATATTGGTGGTACTTCTAACCCTGTTTACAACTCAGACTTGTCTTCAGACTTTGATTTACATGGTTCAGAAGAAACAAAATTAGTTGTAAAAATATTACAACTAGCAGCTATAGCTATGAAAGATAATAATCTTTTATCAATAGCATCACAAGAAGACATAAAAAATATTCAACAAGAAAAACAATAATAAATGGGAATACTAGAACAATCACAATACGATTATTACAATAATCCATCAGCTTTTGGTAACTACCAGTTTACATCACTTAACAATATTATAAGACAGTTTTTAATAGTTTACACTGGCGAAGAAAAAATAATAAGTAAAGTTAGTACAAGAGACGTGCGTTTCTATGCGCAAAGATCTTTAGCTGAATTATCTTTTGATACTCTTAAATGCATAAAATCTCAAGAAATAATTTTACCACCCTCGCTAACAATGATACTTCCGCACGATTATGTTAATTATACTAGGGTTTTATCAGTAGACAATGCTGGTGTTAAGCACCCTTTGTATCCCACGAGTGACACACAAAATCCTTTTAAAATATCTCAAAAAGATGATAAGTCTTATGATTTTGGTATTGATGCAGATATAATTTTTAACGGTGATTTTAGCGATGACATACCTAGCTCATCTCCACCTCCTTCACCTTCTGAAGACTGGGTAAAAGGAAACGTATCAGCAACAAATAACGATAAAATACATGTTGTTAATCAAAAGTTAGTTTTTGAACATGGAAGCACTGCAACTACATTTGATAACGCGGGAAATACAATACAAGGTGTTACAACAAGTAGAGCTTATACTTGTAGACAAAAAATAAATGTAACTGATATAGATACTATAGATTTATCAGCAGTTGGAAGATCTGCAGCTGCGGCAACTGGAAAAGGCGTAGGTACATTAAGAGTTGGTATTAGTAGTTTAACATATCCAGGTTTTGATCCAGACATAAATAATCCAAACAAAATCAACAACCCATCTTTTAACAATACTGACGAAATATTTGATTTATATACTGCTGGTGGAGCAAGAGCTTTGTTAACTTTTAACGATGGTTTAAATACGGAATCAACACTTTCAATAACAGATATTGATGTTAGCAACGAAACAGAAGTATATGTTTTAGTAACTAGTTTTATAGAAGATTTTACTGACAGCTCAATAGCTAGTAGCGAAAATATAATTGATGATATAGTTGTAAGTTGCGATGCTATTTCATCTAACTTAGTTGAAGGCGGTGAATCTACAACTTGGAGCAATTATAAATCAAGTAAAATTAGCGAAAATCAACAGCACGACTATGATTACGATGACAATATATTTGAAGCAAACGTTGGTAGAAGATATGGTTTAGACCCAGCGCACGCACAAGATAATGGCTCGTATTATATAGATAATTTAAGAGGTAAGATACACTTTAGTTCTAATTTAGCAGGAAAAACAGTTGTGCTAGATTATATTAGTGATAGTTTAGGTACAGATGATGAGATGCAAGTGCATAAGTTTGCAGAAGAAGCTATGTACAAAAGTATAATATACTACATATTATCTACTAGAATAAACACGCCCGAGTACATAATACGTAGATATAAAAGAGAAAAGTTTGCTGCTATAAGACAAGCAAAGTTAAGGTTATCAAATTTAAAACTAGAAGAACTAGTTCAGACACTTAGAGGTAAATCAAAACAAATAAAACATTAATTAAATGCCTGAAATAAAAAACAGTTTTGTTCAAGGTCGTATGAATTTAGATCTTGACGAAAGGTTAATACCTAACGGAGAATATAGAGAAGCTTTAAACGTACAGGTATCAACATCTGAAGATTCAGATGTAGGTAGTGTTCAAAACGTTTTAGGTAACAAACTGTTAGTTAGTTATGGAGAAGAGTCTGGTGTTAATGAGTTGTTATGTGTTGGCTCTATATCTGATGAAAAAAATAATAGATTTTATTGGTTTGTTGTAGAAGAAAACAACGTTAAAAGTGCTATAATAGAGTATAATGTTGATTTACAGCAAGCAACACCTATAATTGTAGACACAAGCAACACTGTTTTAGAATTTAGCGAAGAAAACTATATAACAGGTATAAATATTGTAGATGACTTTTTGTTTTTTACAGACGGCGTAACAGAACCTAAAAAAATAAACATAGAACAGTTTAGAATAAATCAACACACTAACCTTGGTGTTAATAGTGACTTTTTTGTTTTAGGAGAAAACAAAGGTCCTATAAAAAAAGAACAAATTACTGTTATAAAGCAAAAACCTACAAAACCACCGGTTTTAGAGTTTATAAAAAAAGATCTTAGCTATGATAAATTTTCAAATCCAGATCTAATACAAATAATACCTGTTACTTTAGCTGGTTTACAAACTGGCGATGTTATTACTAGTTCTAGTAATATTCCTCCTATAAAATTTAGTTTACCAATGACAACTGTTTTTCCAGCAAACACAAGTACTAATGCTTATATAGATAATGCTGGTAATAATTATCCTGCAGGAACATACAGTTATGCTATAAGAGATAGTTTGGCTGGTGTGTTTTTTCAAGTTAATGATGTTTTGTTATTAAGTGATCCTAATTTAGTAGGAACTTTACCTAACAACGCACAACTAAAAATAAAAATTGATAACATATTTTATGAGGGTGGTGGCGCACCTACTAGTGGCGGTACTGTAACAGAAGATATAGTTGCTAGAATAGATTATACAGTTTTATCGGTTACTGATCCAATACCTATTACAGACGTTTCTTACAATTTTATAGTAGAAAATTTAACACGTATACTTTTTGAAAGAGGTTTTCCTAGGTTTGCATACAGGTATAAATATCAAGACGGTGAATACTCTGCATTTGGGCCTTTTACAGAGGTAGGTTTTAAAACAGGTGAGTTTAATATACATCCTACTAGAGAACCTTATAACTCTGCTATGGAAAATAGTATTACTAGAATAGATTTAAAAGATTTTGTTACTTACGATATACCAGAAGGCGTTGTTGAAATAGATTTACTATATAAACCTGAAAACTCAACTACTGTGTTTTCTTTAGACACTATAAAACCAAAAAACGTAGACGGCACAAACAACGTTACATGGACAACTGTAGACGGTTCTGCATCAACAGTTAGTTTATATAATAGTAGTCCGAACGCTAGTGACACTGGTTTTTTTTCTATATCAACAGATATAATATACGCTGCTATTCCTGAAAATCAATTACTGCGTCCTTATGACAATGTACCTAAAAGAGCAAAAGCACAAGACTTTACAGCTAATAGATTAATATACGGTAACTACACTCAAAACTTAAAATTAACTGATTTTGAAAATAAAATTACTGTTTCTCATATAGACAGAGCAGATTATTATGGTTTGTTGTCACAAGACGGTTCAAAACCATCTACAAAAAGTTTAAGAACATATCAAGTTGGTATAAGCTTTTTAGATTTATATGGAAGAGAAACACCCGTGTTTAGCGCTGGTAACACAAGTTCTGTAACAATACCTTTTGATGATGATATTACAACAAACTTTATAGGTAACGCTTCTAGATCACTTCAACTTGAAATTAATAATTTACCAAAGCTAGGTGTAGATACTGACGCTGCGTTTTTTAAAATATTTGTAAAAGAAACTGCTTCTGAATATTACAATTTAGTTTTAGATAGAGTGTATAGAGCAGAAGAAGACGGTAACTTATGGCTTTCTTTTCCTTCTTCAGACAGAAATAAATTAAAAGAAGATGACTTTTTAATATTAAAAAAATCTATAAATTCTGATAATCAAGTTCAAGATGACAATAAGTTTAAAGTAATTGATATATCTAACGAAGCTCCAGAGTTTATTAGATCTAAATACAAAACTTTAGGTACCTTTGATGGTAATGGTGATTTATCTGGAAGCAGTACTAGTTTATATCCTCAAGCAGCTGGCCAACCAAGAGAAGGTGATAGTAAATTAATTATTAACGAAGAAGCTATATTTGCAGAAGGTGGAGAAGATTTAGAAGCTTTATTTAAACAAGGCATAGGTATTTCTATTAAATTTCAAAAAGATTTTAACGCTACTATAATAAACTCTCAAAGATATGAAGTAATTTCTTTATCTAGAGTAGATCCTTTTGCACCAACACCATCCAACCTTTATAAAATAGCTTTAGATAAACCTATACAAACTGAAGATCAATGGGTTGAAGATTCTACTGGTGTTTTAACCCCTACTTTAAAAACAACAATACGTTTAGAAATAAATAGAAACTGGGAAGAGTTTCAAGGTAGATTTTTTGTTAAAATAATTTCTAATATAATAACAGCTCAATATATAGAAACTCAAATAAGTACTTCTTTTGAACAAATATTTACAGCTATGACTGAAATATTTTCTTTAGTAGATGCTAATTTATTTCAAGGCGCACCAGTACAATACACACAGACTAACACAACAAATGTATCAAGTAGCAATCAAACTGATACCCAAACTGAATGGCAACAAGCTTTAAACCCAAGTAGTGATGCAAATTTTAAAGGCAAGTGGTTTGTTGACTCAATGTATTTTGCTTCACATCAAACTACTGAAAGTCCAGATCTTAGCGCGCCTGGTTATGGGCCAATAAGTAATGTTGTTGGTATTAATCCTGTGACTATTGCTAATGATTATAGTCTTGATGTTTCTGGTAGCGGCGTTATGATGAGTGCTCCAGGTGGTAATTTAACAACAGGTTGGAGTATTTATACGCAAGGCTTCTATAGTTCGTCAACTATAAATGATTACTACAGCTTTGATAGTGATATGATTAACGGTCTTGAAGGTATTATTACAGCTAATCAGCAACACACTGTTGGTTTTAAAAGATGGAGAAGTCAAGCTTTCGGTGGTGCGCAGTATTTAGAAGACGTTTATGAGCAAGGTGGCTTCTACTTACATTTATCTTTTTCTAAAGTAGGTGTAGATTTATGGACAGGTAGCGATGCAGACTTAAATCCTAATAACCTTGATCTTGATTTATGGTACGATAACAGCACTAATGAACCTACAGAACACAATACTGATGCTGAAATTAACTTACAAGCAATACAAAACAACAATAGACAAGGTGCTTATTCTAGATTAGTTTGTAACGTTACTCAAAACAATAGCACGCCAGATTTAGAATTAAAAAGAGATACACAGTGGGATCCGGTTGGTAATACAGTGCTTGGTAATTACAATGCTGGTAATAAAGAATTTATAGATCAACTCACAATAGGTAGTAAGTTCACATTTAATAATGACACTTCAGGGGAAGTTTTTACTATTTTAGAACAACCAGTAGTAAAAAGAATTTACAACCACACTTCATGGAACAGAAAAATTAAGTTTGATGGCACAGATTTTGTAGAAGATCAAACTACTGTTCACTATGCTTGGCATAAATTTATACAAGCATCGGTAGATAATTCAGGACATCAACAAGCCTTTACAAATCTTACAAATGCTATAAGAAGTTTTGGCGCTGCAGATAACAGAAGAGTTTGTTATATAATTCGTTTAGATAAAGATCCGCAAGCCTTACTTACAGATCCAGAAAGTTTAGGTGGACCAAGTACCACTATTGAGTCTGATTTTATTCAGTTTTTTCAACCTTACGTTTCAGAAAACAGCGCTGAAGTAAGTGATAATCCTGCTATATTTGAAACAGAACCAAAAGAACAATTAGATTTAGACATATACTACGAAGCCTCTCAAGCATATCCACTTAAGCTTGATGTAAACGATAGCACAAAAGGACATATAACATCTTCTGTAGGTAATATAGTTAAAAGTAGTTTAAGCTCTGCTAACGTTATAATACAACAAATTGGTAGTACAACACTAAACAACAAAGTAAGAAACTGGATTGGAAATATAGTAGACTTAGATATTGGTTTGCTTGCACAAGGAACTGGTAACCAACTTACAAGTGTTAATTATCAAAACAATGTTTTTGCAGGCACAACACTGACTTTTTATAAAAAAGACGATAGTTTTATTACATATGAAATAGAAGAAATTTTAAATGATAACGCTACTTCTGGTGGTATTCTTAGTACTACGCATAATATACAAGGTACAAATTATAATTTTATAACAAAGGTTAAGTTAAAACCAGAACCTGTTAAAGTAGGTTTATCTTATTTTAATTGCTTTAGTTTTGGTAACGGTGTTGAATCAAATAGAATACGTGACGATTTTAATCAACAGTTTATTAAAAACGGTGTAAAAGCTTCTACAACGCTGCAAGAACAGTATTTAGAAGACAATAGAACAAGCGGTTTAATATTCTCTGGGCTTTATAATAAAAACACTAGTTTAAATGATTTAAATCAGTTTATACAAGCTGAAAAAATAACTAAAGAGCTAGAGCCTACATATGGAAGTATACAAAAATTATTTGCTAGAGATAGTGATTTAATAGCGCTTTGTGAAGACAAAATAGTACAAATATTTGCTGATAAAGATGCTGTTTTTAATGCTGATGGTAATCCTCAGTTAATAGCTTCTAATAGAGTTTTAGGCCAGTCAAGACCCTTTGTTGGTGAATATGGTATATCTAAAAATCCAGAAAGCTTTGCATCATCTTCATATAGAGCTTATTTTACAGATAAACAAAGAGGCGCGGTACTTAGGCTATCAATGGATGGTTTAACACCTATATCTGATGCTGGTATGAAAGACTGGTTTAGAGATAAATTTAAAGATGAATATTTTAATATTATTGGAAGTTACGATACAAATAAAGACAGTTATAATTTAACATTTGACTCTGGTGCTAACTTTGACGATTCTGCAGATTTTAAAGATACTTTATCTTCTGTAACAGTATCTTATAAAGAAAAAGTAAGAGGTTGGACTAGTTTTAAAGGTTTTATACAAGAAGCAGGTATTAGTTGTGTAAATACATATTTTACTACGAGACTAGGCTTTTTATATACGCATGATACTACTGTGTATAATAACTTCTATGAACAACCACAAAAATCTTATATTACAACTATTTTTAACGACGCGCCAACAACAATAAAAAACTTTAATACTTTAAATTATGATGGCCAACAAGGCTGGACATGTGATTTTGTTAACACTGATTTAAATGATGACGGTATAACGCTTAATGGTTTTATTGAAAAAGAAAATAAATATTTTGCTAGTATAGTTAACAACGGAGAAATACAAGGAGTACAAGTACAACCTGACACTAGTTCTTTTGGTTTTCAAGGTATAGGTTTTGCTGATAGTATACAAATAAACATATAGCATGAAAAAAATAAAAAACATAAAGTTTAACAAACAAGTTTTAAGAAGTTCAGCCGAAATATTAACATGTAGAGTTAATGGAGAAAATGGTGCTGTTTTTAGTTTACAAATAAAAGATAGTTCTACTCCTAATAAGTTTTATAACTTTAAAACAAATGCTTTTACTAATACTTTTACTTCTGAAAATACTTTAAAAAACCAAACTATACTTGGTGATTTTTATGAAACTACAATTAAAATTCCTGCTTCTTCAGCTGGTAATGAATATAGGTTTTTGCTTTTTGCAGAGTCTATTTTTGACACACAAACAGAGAGTACTAATAGTTTTTTTGTTAAAAAGGATATAACTCAATATGCAGATGTTACTGTAAGGTTTAGTACTTCATCTGATCAAAGTACTTTAAACACTTCTAATTACGTTGGCTTAGGTACTAACGTTGGAAGTACTACTGGTAGTGCAAACCAAACGCCTGGCGGCACAATTACTATTACTGATTATCAGTTAAGAGATAGCGATGGTGTATTTCATGGTTACAAGTTTGAATTTGATGAAAGTAGTAAAACAGTAAAAGTAGCTGATAGTTTACAGCCTATAGATAGTGACTTTTTTACAAAACAAACAAAAGAAACAGTTGGCAGTGGTAGTAGCGCTACAGCTATGGTTTTAAATAATGTAAACAACTTAGTTGTTGGCATGAGTTTAGCTGATATAGAAAGCAGCAGTGTTACTACATCTGGTACTTTAGGTGTACTTACTTTTCCAACTATTACTGCTATAGACGTAGACAATAAAACTGTTACACTATCAAGTGCTCATAGCTGGAGCACCGCAAAAGATGTAGAGTTTAGAGCTTATGGCAGTAGTTTAATAACACGGTCTACAGGTGGTGCTTTTCAGTTTAATAATTTTAAAGTAGAGCCAGCTAGTCGTCACGCTGTACGTAATATCACAGAAGGTAAAGAAGAACCTTTTGGTTTTTTCATTATTAATGGTACTATGGGTAGTGCCGGTACAACATTAACAGTTGATAATGTAAACGGCGTTAGTAGTGGCGCTAGAATATTTGGGCCTGGTGTAGACACTAGTAGTGATAACAATTTAATATCAACAGTTAACGCTTTAGGAACATCAATAGTTGTAGGTGGTAATCAACAGCTTTCAGATAACGCTAGAGTATTTGTTTTAGGAGCTGCGCCAATTGCTTTTATAAGTGGCAGAATAACAATAGTTACTTTTCCAAGCATTAGTACAGATATTTTTTACGATATAGACAGAGCAATACCAATATCAACATTAAGTTAGAATTATGGCAGATAGAATAAACTTTTCTAAAAATATAAATACTTCAGTTCAAGTAGGTGATGAGTTATACTATTCGTATATAACATCTAGTGGTCAATCTACACTTACATTAATAGGTCCAATAACAGATATTGGTAGTAATTTTGTAGAAGTAGCTAGCAATACAGCACCGGCTTTTGTTAACAACGAAACTTTTTTTATGTTTAAAAAACCTTTTTATAATAACGAAAGTGTAAAAGGTTATTTTGCTAAAACAAGGCTGTCTGCAGATACTAATAGAAAAATAGAATTATTTGCTATAGGTTCTGAAGTAACACAAAGTAGTAAATAAAACATAAAAAGTGTAATTATAAATACATAAAACAAAGAATATGAATATAGTAGGATATAGATCTCCTTTTAAAAGAAAAAACTCACCGTTTAGAGCTGACCCATTAACAATGGCTCAAGTAGGTATGGCAGTAGCACCTGGATTAATTAGCTCTATAGGTAGTTTGTTTGGTGCTGGTAGAAGAAGAAGAGAGCAAAAAGCCGCAAATGAAGAGTTTAAAAGAAGAAAACAAGCTTTTGAAAGTATACAATATGTAAACCCATATGAAAATTTAACTAACCCTTATACTAATTTGCAAAATCCTTATGCTGAAAACTTATACGAAGACTTAGGTGTTAACATGCAGTCTGCTGATTTTTTAAGAGAACAGCAACAACAGTCACAGGCTAACTTAATGCAACAACTACGAGGTGTTGCTGGTGGTTCTGGTGTAGCTGGTTTAGCGCAATCAATGTCTAATATAGCTTCTGGGCAAGCACGTCAAGCTTCTCTTGATATAGCAAGACAAGAAAGAGCTAATGAGTTAGCTAGAATACAAGGTGAACAACAAAGAAGAACTAGCCAGTTTGGTATTGACAAGCTGCAAGCAAGCACACAGTTTGGTATTGATCAAATGAAATTAGAAGGAGAAAGACTTAGAAAAGCACAAGAAGATGCTAGAACACAACAAATGTTTGGTTTAAGTATGGATAGAAAAATGGCAGCAGATAGAGCTAGACAAACAGCGAGATCTCAGTTTATAGGTGGTTTAGGTCAAGCAGTTGGTGGTATAGCCGGTCTTTATTTACCAGGTGGTGATAGAGCTGGTTTGTTTAGACAAGATGTTGCTGGTCTCTTTGGTGGAGGTGGTAGTGGTGCGCCAAACGCTTCATTAGGACAAAGATCTTTAATTGACTCAACAGCGTTAGATCCTAGACTTAGAGGCGGTAGTGCAATTGATAATCTAACTTTAGGAGTTGATGACAGTATGTTTACTACTTCACCTAGACCTTTTGATATAGGTTCTTACACACCAAATTTAACATTTTAATAAGATTATGGCAGAAAACGATATAAAAATAGAAGATTTATCAGAAGAGCAAATAAAGCTTTTACAGCTAGATCCAATACAAGCTTTTGATTTTAGTCAAAAAGCAACTTTTCAAGCTGATCAAGCTTTAGGTATTACAGCTGGCGCTATTACAGCAAAAACAGTTGATAATAAAGTTATTAACGATTATATTTCTAAAATAGAAACACCAACTGGTAAAGATGTTTATAGCAAGCAAGCCGCTATGTATAGAGCGCAAGGTGAAGGTGCTTTACTTCGTACGCAAAGAGATTTACGTAATTTATTTTTACCTACAATAGATTTAATACAAAAACGTGAAGCAGCTGCTATGGCTAGATTTACTTTGTTAAAAAATCGTATGCCAGAATTTGATGATACTACTATATTTGGTGATCAAAGCGATAACCCAATGCCTGTTGCAGATGAAATAAAAAACATTAGTGCTCAAACTAAAGAAGATTTAAGGATGTTATCTCGTTTAAGCCCTAACGACGAAAGATATGAAGAAATAAAAAATAGAGTAGAAACAAATCAAAAATCTATAGTTGAGTTTGATGCTGTAAATAAAAAGTTATTAGAAATAAGAAATGCTGGCACAGATGAGTCTCAATGGAGTAAAGGTATGGACCCTACTACTATTAATATGTGGAAAGATATTTATACTAGTAATGGTAAAAATATAAAAATACAAGATGGTAAATTAGTTTGGACTGATGAAAAAGGTACAAATATTTATGATATACCTGATGATAATACTGGAGGAAATAGAGCTGTTTACGATGATAAAACCTTTGAAATTTTAAGAAATAGTAAAGGTGATGATCCTAATAGTGAACAATATAAAAGAGCTGTTGCTTTAGAAGATTTACATTGGTATAGCGATCAAGCAGAATATTCAGGAAATCTTACTAACAATAAAGCTGAAAGATATGGAGAAAGTATTACTAAACAAATTCAAAACGCACTTAATACTCTTGGTATTACAGACAATGAAGGTAAAGCGCTTGAAGTAGATGGTAAATTTGGACCTAAAACAAGAGAAGCTTATGACAAGTATTTGGCACAAAAAGGTAAATTAAACAAACAACATCTTGATAAGTACATGACAGAAGAAGATGCTGCTAAGTATAGAACAAAATCTGGTGTTGGTGAAACAAAAATTATAGACTTATCGCAAATAGGTGATGGTCCTACAACAATACATAATGGCGCTGTAAATCAAGATATAATAATAAGAGGTAATGCACAGAAACTTATAAACCAAGGTATAGGTATTGACGAGCCAATGTACAATACTTTAATAAAAAAAGAAATAGCTACTTTAAATGATGTTGGGCCTGATGGTATAAAGTCTTTAATATTCGATGGACTTCGTAACGATGAAGATAGTATTTACGCTGGTATGAATACAGATACTTT
>CEOU01083927.1_pt1 | contig 11957 bp, 4 predicted proteins | sample 530731 | NCBI WGS metagenome assembly CEOU01 (sample SAMEA2620894, study PRJEB7988) | marine metagenome | isolation source: saline water (ENVO:00002010), including
GCAGATGGGAATACTCTATATTTTGCTTTTACTTTTTTATAACACGCGTCTTTTGGCATAACTATTTTATTTTTGATTGTTTAATTCCTCCTTTAATTCCGCCTTTTATTTTAGGCTGTAATGAATTTGTTTTATCTCTATCTATATTTAACTCCCACTCACTCCAACCTAATGCTAATGCAATACGTTGCCACATTTCGGTTTCTTTTTCCATTGCTGTTCTTAAATTATTAATTTTTCTTAATGCTCTATCTGCTGGTAAATTAATACCAAATGAAAGCGCATCACCAGCCGCTAATATAGCAGGATTCCTAGTATCTAATCCTAGTTCTTTTATTTTTTCTTTATTTTGTTTATATTGGAACTTATCCCTTATATCAAATAATTGCCTTGTTTTCTTTCCAAGCGGTGGAGAAAGATTAGCTATTTCTTCAATTGCTTTTTCATCGAAACCTTCTCTTTCTAAAACTTTTAGCAATGTATTTTTACCTGTAGATACTATAGCGCCAAATATACCGGATCCTCTTAATATTGAATCTGACATACCATTTATTAATCTATAATATCTATTTTTTTCTTTCTTTTCTTCTTCGGTTGTTTCAGGATCATCAAATATTACAGTAAATAAAGCTTGTTGCATTGAATAAAATAAAGCATTTTGAGCAATACCATAATAAATTATTTTGCTTATATTTTCTCTTGGCACACCTCTTCCGTTATATAAATCCTGAATAGCTCTTTTCATTAACCTATTATACTGCATAGGCGTATTTTGAAAAGCCAATATAAGCCTTCCACCCATACCGGCTTGTTCCATAGAAATTTTTTCAGGTCTACCAGATTGCTGAGTATCTTCAGCTATTTCACGCATATCAGCAAAAGCTTTTCTTTCTGCTTCAGCTTTATCAAATCCTTGTTTTTGATATGTGTTAGCTCTATTTCTATAAAAAGTAGCACCACCTAATGCGATTGCAAAACTATCAGCATATTGAGTAGGCATAAAACCTTTTTTAAGAATTACTGCTATCATAGATCTAACTTTATTTTTTGAATTCTTTGCAGCCTCTGCTATTTCTTGTTCTTGAACATCTGTTCTAAGTCCTGATCTTCTAGCTTTTAAATAGTCAGAAAAGAAAATTGTTTTAAAATCTTCTGAAAATTGGTTTTTATCTAACCATCTTTCACCTATTTTTAAAGGATTATTATCAGTCCAGTTGGTAAAGTTTATATTTGAAATAGTTTGTAGTAAAGCAGACCTAGAGTTGATAAACATTATGTTACCTATTGCATTATTCATCCAATCTAAAATAATATTACCTTGCTTATCTAAATTATATGATCTATTTCTACCAGTGTATATCCTATACATTGAGCTTTCTAAAGCAGCCATAAATGTATTACCATATGCTGTTCTAATTTTATTAGCTATAGGGCCTGTTAGTCTGCCTGTTCTTTTATCAAAATTACCAAACATACCCTGAACGTTATCAAAGAATTTTTCATAAACTTTTTCTCTTGTAGTTTCATTATTAAATTCTAATAAGTCAGTTGTAATGGTTCCTGTTACCCAATGTTTATCAGGTTTACCATATTGAAAATCTGGATAAGCGCTTTCTATTGCGTCTGCTATTGTTACAATATCAAAATTTTGCCTTGCATATTTAACTATTTTAGCTTGCTCTGGGCCTGGTTTATCACCTTTAGTATTAGGGTCTAATTCAGGAACTTTAAACCCTCTACGGTTCCACATAAAGATTCTTATAACATGATCATTAGTGTAACCATCTATGGCCTCTTCTGTTAAATCAACACCTTGTTTGGCTATTATGTCTTTCGCAGCAGTTAAAGATCTTTCAGATTCTACTTGTGCAGATTCAAATTCTATATTAGCTGCAGTTAAAGGATCAAATAAATTATCTTTAAAAAATTTCATATCAGCATCTCCTTGCTTTCCTTTTCCTAAAAATTTATATGTCAATCCTAATAAGTCTTCTGCTGTATTTGGAACAAATAATCTTATTCTTTCTGCTCTCTGTCCAAGCCTTCTAGCTTGTGGTTCAGAAAAAGTTGATTCAGCCTCAATACCTTTTTTTCTTTCGATCATTGAGTTCATTTCTTTTTCTAAATCTCCAACCTTGCTATATTTTATATTTGAAAATGTATTAATATAATCTTGTGTTGTATTTAAATTAATATTACTTTCTTGATTTAAATTTTCAATTCTAAACTCAGCAACAACTTTATATTTTTTACTTTGCTCACCTTTTGGTTTTCGTCTATCACCAGTTAGCGCATCGCCTTTAAGTCTAATGTTTATTTTAGCATCAATTAAATCGCTTAATTTAGGTGAGTTCGTATTAAGAGGATCATACCCTAAAGAATAATTTTTGTTATTCATTATTAAATATTCCCCCGTGTAACCATCAATATCTTTAAACCTATAAAAATTTGATATAGCTTTAGATGGAACTTTTATATCCGTTCTTCCTACTAAAGCTTGTAAATTAGTTTTAGCAAGCTCATTAACAGTAGAAGGCGATAATTCTTGTGTAGATAAACCATCTTTACCTAATTGAATTTTTTTACCCTCTAATTCACTAGCTTTATCTAAAAAGTTTTTTAAATTAGTTTTTAACTTTTTAACAGTAGGATCATTAGAGTCTAATATTGTTTCTAAGCCAGTCCCATTTGCAGCATTAAAAATAAACTCTCCTGCATCATTTTGTGTTATTGTACCCGCTTGTCCTACTCTACCGTTTTCATTTAATTTAATTTCAATACCAAGCTTTTTATTATTATTTAAAGCTTGAATATCTATTCTTTTAAAATCATTACCTGCTGCTTTTTTTGTTACTATTTTTAAATTAGGAATTTTACTAGAAGCCGCTGTTATGTTATTTAACACTGATGTTTCATTGTATTTCCAGCCAGTAAGCTCTTCGTCTTCTAAAACAGCTTGATATAAGCCAGGGTTTTGCTTTTCTGCTTTTTTAGGATTATTTACTTTTAAATTTAAAAATTCTAAAATATTTTTTTCATTAAGACCTTGTTCTTCTGCTTCTTCAATTACTTTACTGTATTTTATACCTGCTTCCTTATTTCTGTTTTGTAAATCATCTATACTTAATTGATCTCTTTCTATAGCCTTTTTAAGCTCTTCTGTCCAAGCTTTATTAACATCTACACCTTGTAATTCTAATTTAGTTATAACATCAGGATTACTAATAGCGTCTAATGCTGCATCAAAACTTAATTCATCTACTATAGTTCTAAGCAAAGATTGTTTTCTATCGCTTCTAGTACTTGAACCTAATTCTGTACTTGTAAAATAATCAACAAATTCTTCTTTGGTAGGTTTAACTTTTTTGAATTGCCCTTCACCTACAGTTGTTTTAGCTCTAATTTGTTTACCAGTTTCATCTGTAACAGCCGCTCCAAAGTTTTTGTACTTTTTATTAACTATTCTTTGAGGCAATTTACCCAGTATAGTTTCATAATTTTTTATTAAAAACTTTTTAAATTCATCTTTATCAGCTAATTGTTTTTGAATTATAGGTGTTAACTCTGCTCTATTTTTCTTTTCAAACTCAGTTCTAAATTTCTTTTCGCTTACATTAGGTAATTTAGTTCCAAATGTATTTTCAACTGCTTTAACAATTTTATTTTTAAAATCGTTATCTAATTCTAATTTTTCAGCAAATGGTTTACTTGTTTTTGTCTCTTCTTGTGGTAATTGAATTTGCTCATCAGTATCTTTAATAACAGATTCAGTAACTTCAACACCAATACCTAAACCACCTTTTTCTACAGAAGGCATTACTCCCATGTTTTTTAATACCGCGTTTGCTCTTAAATTTAATCTATTAGATATAAACCTATCTATAGACTGTTTTTGCGCGTCAAACTCGTTTAAAACCATTATAGCAGCATCTTCTATAACCTGTCTTTTAAATTGTTTTCTTGCTTCTCCCCTATTTTCATCAATTACTTTTGTAACATCAGGAAGTGTTTTATCAAATAATCTTTTTGTAATCGATTCAACTAACCCTCCTATAGACTGACCAAATTCAGTATTTAAAACATCAGTTGCGCCTGTGAAAGTTTCAACAACCATGTTTTCTACATTTTGGTCGTATTTATTATAAAGATCTAATAAATTTTTTGATTGAGATTTTTTATCAAAAGATAATTTAGTTCCTACAGGCAGTTTTCCTTCATCAAAAGATAATTTATAATCTAGTATAAAATCTTTTACACTTTTACCGCTTTCAAAATTTTCAAGTTTAGAAAAACCTAATGTTCTTAAAAAATTAGTATAATATCTACCTATTTTTTGCTGAAAAGAAACATTATCTAAAAGGCCTTCTTGCTCCATAACCTCATAAACTTGAGTTAATATTTCGTCATTAGTTTGCTCAGATGTTTTATAAGCTTCTAGCCTTTTTTCTAATTTAGTTAATTGCTCTTCTGTTAATTCGCTTTTTACCAGCTCAACCATTTCAGCTAATTCTTTTTTTGAAAAAGTACCTGTTAATACAGGGTGAAATAATTCGTGTTTAGCTGATGTTATTTTTCCTATGTTTTTAGCAAACTCTAAATTTATAGATATAGTATTATTTTCAGGATCAATTTGAGCATCTGAATTTTTTGGTGCACCTGTTTTCTTTTTATAATCTAAATCACTCGTGTATATATCTACTGTAATAGGCTTACCTTTAGCTATTTTTTCTAATTTAGTAGCTTCTTTAGCAACCTTTTTAGCTATATCAACTTCGTTTTGTATTAAACTATAATTAAAATTTATTGATTCATTTAATTCAGTTATAAAAGATTCTTTAGCCGCATCTGATATAGCGCCACTGTTTAAAATTCTTGCAATTTCTCTTTCGGATTCTTTGTTTTTTGCAAAAGCACCATCAACTTTTTTCTTTTGTTTGGGAGTTAGTTGTTCATATAATATATCTCTATTCATGACAGAGTTATACATATTAGATCTTATTTTATTAGCGTTAGCTCTTGCCCTATCTCTTGTTTTTTTACTTTGATTTAAATCAGCAGCTATAATTTCAAATTCACTAATTTTTTGAACTTGCTGAGGTGTTAATTCTTTTTCTTGTTTAGTTATAATTTTATATGAATTTGAAATAGTTGCAGGTGTGGCTAATGTTTTTGCACCACCTATTCCTTTTACCATTGCATCAATTGCTTGATCACTACTTGCTATTTCAATTAATTTATTATATAAATATTCACCTGATGCTTTTTCTGTTAACTGAAACCCTGCACCTCTTAACTTTCCTATTTCAAGATTTAATTCTTCATTTACATGCTGTAAATATTCCTGCACTCCATTTTTACCACCTACTTGAAAAAAACTTGTTATTTGTTTTAAAACAGAATTAGGAACAGTATCCCAATAATTTTTTAAACTTTTTAATTGTTTTTGTTCTATATAATAACTAAAATATGCACCAACAGCGGGGACTAATAATTCTCCTCTTCCGTCTTCGTATAGTTTTTCTAAAGATATACCAGCTGCATTAGCTTTATTTTCGTTATATTTTTGAATTTGTTTAGCAAATATATCCGCCCATAAAACCCCTATATTAGCTTTTGCTGCTGAAGATAAAAAAAATCCAGCACCATCACCTGCAACAGCAAGAGCATCGGGTACACTATCAACTTCATTAAACATAGTTGTTCTATAAGGTTGATTTTTAGCTTGATTTGTTATAGAATTAGCTATAGCCCTGTTATACCATTTACCTTCTAAAGTTTTATCACTTGTGTCTACATTAAAAGCCTCTAAACCTATTTTTGCTCCTGTTCCAATTAAAGAATAAAGCCCCGGTAATGTTGTTTCAAAATCTTGTACTATATTACCAAGAGTATTTGTTAAACTTTCAAGGGCATCGGGTGCTTTATCTTTTCCTGCCGCCTCTCTAGCTTCTTTTGTTTTTTCGTTAATAACATTTCGTTCTCTTTCTGCTTTTACAATAACACCAGGATCTTCTAATATTTCACCTTGTTGTTTTTTTAATAAAGCTTCTTCATCAAATGTTGGAAAAGTAATATTTGTTAAATCTTCTATAGCTTTTCTTTGTTTATTAATTTTTGATTGTCTATCTGTAATTATAACTTCGTCTAATGCTATAGTATTTAAATCGCTAAAATCAGGTGGTAGCACAACGGCTTCACCTTTTTCTTCGGCGTTTTGAATTGCTTTTACAACTTCATCTATTGGTTTTTCTTGATAAACCAACGAACCACTGTCCAATCTGGATGCCATATCTTTGTCCTCCACAGGTGCATCCGTTTTCTCCGGTGAAGGGTCTGTATTTCCCGATGCTTCCTCATCAATAAATGAATTAAATTTAGCTTCAGGATTATTAGTAGTAAATTCTTCTACTTTATCTTTGTCTATAGTAACTAATTCGTCGTTACCTAAATTAAATTGATATTTCATAATTATCTTTTCTTAGATCTTAATAATGGTACTAGCTTATCAATATTATATTGTAAACTTTCATTAGGGTCTATTGTGTGATTTATATTAGTATTGGTTGCGTCTTGAATTTGCACAACTTTTCCGTCACTAACTAATTTTAAAGAAGGCGGTAGCATGTTTTTAAATTTAGAGGTTTGATAATACTCTATACCCGGAGATCCAGCTTTACCTCCAAAAGTTTTTGGCCCTACAAAAGATGAAACAATTTTATCTAGCATAGATTTTTGAGCTATAAAATATGGAGTATCTGTTTCTGTTTCTTCTTCTTCAACTTCAACAGGCTCAGGAGCATCATAGTGCATTGCTCTTTGCTCATTTATAAATCTATCAATTTCATTTTCTGCTTTAAAACCTGGTTGACCTTTTAAGGTTTGTAAAGACATTCCCCCTGCTCTATGAACTAAAAAATTATTCAATGTATTTTCGTTTGCTAATATTTCGCTTTTAATTCTTGCGCTAATAACATTAGCTTCTTTATTATTGGTAGCTGTTTTAAAACTACGTTTTGATGAATTATCTAAAAAATCAAATACTTCCTTTGAATTATCTGGAGCTGTGGCATTTCCCACTATTTTTTGCATTTGAGCTGTTGTATAAAATTTATTTCCTACTTTATACCCATATGAGTTAGGGTCTCCTCCTGGTTCTTTAGGCTCCCATTTTACCGTGCCATCAAGATAAGCTTGCACTGCTTTACCTTCTTCACTTTCAATATCATGGAATGGACTATACTTAAATCCCGCGTCTTGCACTGTTGCTAAATATCCATTTCGTTTTTCCATTTCTGATGTAACTACGTTTGTCATTGTTTGAGCGGCTTTCTGCTGGTCTATTACATCTTTATTTTGTGTTGCTTGTGCATCATAATTAAAATTAGCACCTTGTATATTTAATACATTGGTAAGTGTGCCTACTGGCTTGTTATAAATTTCTTGTGTTAAAGGTGTGTCATATAAAGTTCCTGCGTGATCATTAGGTGGTTTTATACTTTGCGAATTTATTGTAGATAACCCTTCATTAATTGCGTTGGTTCTAGCTTCTTCATTTTCTTGCATAGTTGCTAAAATGTTTTCAGCGGCTTGCCCAATATCCTCACCTAAATCTGTAAATGCGTCTAATGTTGCGTTATCTAATTTTGCTTTTGCGCCTGCGACTTTTGCCGCGCCTGCTATTAATGCTTTATCTGCTGCCATAATTTTTTATTTTAACCCCCTGGTTTAAACATTCCCGCTACATTTTCCAAAAATGTTCCTTTTCCTAATAATCCTCCACCTACTACAGCGCCAAGCGCTCCTAATCCTTTTGAGCCTGCTTCTCTTTGCTTTGCTCTTGCCTCTAACGCTGCTGCGTAGTTTTGTTGTTCCATACCAAATATAGTGCTTTCTCTACCAAATTCTTGTTTTTGAATATCCATACCAGCTTTTGCTTCCTGTGATTGCATAGAAAACTGGCCTTGCGCCGCTAGCCTTTCATTCGCAACTTCTTGTTTAGCTATATCCGCTGCTATTCTTTGTTGGTTTCTTGCTTGAGCTTGTGCTAAACTTGTTGCAATTGCTGCTGCACCTGTTCCACCCCCTGCTCCTCTTAAAGCGTCTAATGTTTGCGCTGATTGTTGCTGTAATTGCTGAGATTGAAATTCAGCCGCTTCTGTTGAAACTCTTAAATCTTCAAACGGGTTTTCCAGGTTTGAATATAAATTTTCAAATTCAAAATCTTTGTAAGATTGCATTGCTTGATTATAAGCTGATTTAGAAGCATTAAATTCATTTCTTCTTTTTCTTTTACCAAATAAACTACCAACGCCGCTTATTAAAGATGGTAATAGCTTTACTCCTAGCCCCGCTAAAAATCCATACTGCAGTGTATCTGCTGCTTCTATTATTATTGTTGTGTATTCCATTTTAATTACTACTTATAAATATTTCTGAGTTTACCGCAAATAACTCTGCGTGATCTTTTGAGTCGTTATTTAAATTTACTACCGCATGATAGCCTATTATACCTGATGTATTCTTACTATTGTCTTTACCAAAAAATATATAGCTAGTTCCTGTTAATTCAGATAAATCACCCTCTGCTTGGCATGTTATATAATTGTCACCTATAGTTTGTGCTGGTCCAATTCTTTTAACACCACCGCTAGTGCCTAAATAATATATCTGATCTCCTTCTTGTAAAGATGTATTTTTTGTAAAAGTTGTTTCTAATGTTAAAAGACTCATAGTGTTATTATTACATTAATTAATATATAGTTAAGATTACTGCTGATTACCTCCACCACCACTATTACAAGATAATGATATTGCATTAGAAAACGAAGAACCATTCCATCTATAGTAAGATATGTTATCTTGTGAAAAGTATTTTGTTCCTGATTCTAAAGTTGTACAATCTAAAGTTCCAGAATACAACTGAGTTGCATTTGCTAATGTTGATGCGTTAAGCCTAAAGTTTCTAGTACTACCATTACCACATAAATCAGACATTGCCGTTGAATTAGTTGCTGGATTATTAGTTGTATAATATAAATTTACTAAATTACAATTAGATGTTGGTGAAACCGCTGTTGCAGATGTTCCATTACAACTACCGCTATTAATCGCTGCTGTTAATGTTTTACCTTGTCCTATAGTAACTGTTAAACCTGCCTCTAAAGCGCTTACTGTAGTAGATGTTGGGCTTACTGAACTTCCGTCAGTTGCACTTAACGTTATTGTATCACTTGCTGCTGCGCTTGAACCTATTACAGCTGTAAATACTGCAGTTCCATTTGCAACATTATAAGTGTTGCCAGCAGACATAGTCATGCTACAATCTAAATTTTGTGTATTATAACAAACAGAACAACTAGGTTGTATTGTAATTCCTGGATAACCACTAGTATAAGTTGAACTAACATCTGTAATGGCGTAACAATTAGTTGAATCACCCCCTACAATAACGACTGACCCAACTGCTAAAGCACCTGTACTTGTATGGTTTACATAAGATTTTGTTCCTACTGTACTTCCATCACAACTAGTATTCAATACTTTCACACCATATGTTCTCGCTACGTTTTGAGCGGGTGCTGACCATGTAATAGTATGCTCATCTTCTTTTATAACACTTGTAGTTGATCTATTCGAACCGTATACCGCTACTTTGTAATATATAGGAGCTGCTACACTTTCGTTAGCATTAATACTACTTTGGTTTGCATTAGAAGTGAGTTCTGTCCACGCCGCGGTTGTGCTTTCTCTTCTATACCATTTGTATTGATTACCACTTGTGTTTACATTAAAACCAACTATATCATTTGATGCAACTTGTAGCGTTACATTTGTTCCTGTTGTTCCTGTTGTGTCTCCTGATATTGCTACAGAACAGTTACTACAAGCACAACAATCAGCATAGTAATTAAAAGGTGATAATGTATTAGGAGCATCCATTACAACTTGAACTGAACTATCTTGCTGTCCATCACTCCACGATGGGCTAACACTTGTAATTAGCCAACAGCCGTCTGGAATAACGCTTCCACCTCCTGTTAAATCAAGAACTGTGTTTGGAGGCCAGCCGTTTGAATTAGTTATTTTAGCTCTTCTTAATACATTTGAACCTAAACAAGGTCTTACTTCTACTAACTGATGAACACCTGTCCAGCTAACGTCTATTGTATCTGTAAAAGGACCAGTATTTCCATCAGGACCAGTACCTTGTACTGTACACCCATATGTTCTTGTGGTAGTTACACCTGATGTTGTAGCATTTCTTTCAGCGGTGTCTAAAACAGCACCATGTGTACTACTAGTATCAACTTGTTGACTTTGCTTAGTCCAGCTATAAGATGTTATATTTGTAATATTATTAATCTGTAATTGTAAATTAACAGTTGCAAATGGGTTTGCCCCTGTAACATTAGATTCACTATTATTATGTAAAATTTTAATACTACCAGCTGCAGGCGCAGGACATGCTACCCAGTTTCCTTGTAATTGACCACTACTATTAAAATAACCGTGAATATTTCCATCTGAATATGTACCTGCTGCAAAACCAGATGTACTACCACCAGCTGAGGTATATAATTGTGTTATAGTACCTGCTATATAATTAATATTAGCAAAAACATTTTTAGTACTTGAAGATGTACATGCTGTATTACTGTTTGATCCTGTACTAGCAAATTTTAATGTATGAGCATAATACAAATAAACTTCAACTTCTTTTGGCGGTGATGATATAATTAATGGATTTGTTCCTTGTATCTCAACAGTATACTTAATTGTTTGAGCAGTTGTAGGGGCGGTGTCTGTAATGTTTGCGTTTGTTGTAGTTTGAAGAGTTGAATAAGTTGAGCCTCCATCTGTACTTTTCTTATATACGTAAGTAAATGACGCTCCTTGAGGCGTAAATTCTGGTTGTGCATTTAAATCAATGTCTGCACCAGCAAAAACAATTACATCACCTGTTAAATCTATTGTCGGGGGATCAACGGCTAAACAACTAGTATGAGTATTTGCTAAAGTCCTAGTGTGTTGTACTGAATCTGTTGTATTAGCGCTAACAACATAAAAATATTGATATGTGGTTGCGCCAATAGTTATATTATTAGTAAATGATATTACATCTCCGTTTGACAAAGTGCTTTGACCCGAAGTAAGTGTAACTTCAACTACTTGGTTACTTAATAAGTTTCTACAATCTTTTACTTTTATTCTTTGAGTTGTAGCTGTGCCTCCACCGTTTCCTCCGTTTCCACCGCCTCCGGTTCCACAGTTATTTTCTGGACTTGGTATACCTGTAGCACTCACAAATCTATATTTTGAACCATCTGAATATGTTCCTTGCAAATTAGATTTATTACCCTGTACATCAGAAAAGAATTCTGTTGCTGTTGATAAAGTTCCATTAGCAGGTTTTACAAATACATTTTTTGTTGTTGTTTCTGTACAAGCATTTACATCTGCAGTTGTTCCACCTGAAACAAATTTTAAACCAGTTATTTGATTTCTGTTTGAATATGTAATTGCATGTTGTGCTGAATTAGTAGCATCATTAACTCTACATATATAATAAAAAGTTCCTGCAGTATCGGATTCAGCGTCGAATTGTTGACTTGTTGCATTTGCTATTTCTGTAGATGAACTTGGTGTAAAACCGCTTGAAGAGCTTTTGTGCCATTGATATGAATTTATTCCAGTTCCATTAGCTGTTAATAAAATACTGTCATATGTAAATGCCGATCCAGCCCCGCTTATAGCAACTGTTGATGCTTGGGGCATATTTATAGTTGCAAATTCTCCATTACATAATCCTCCTGATATAGTAGCTATTATTTCTGCTTGCTCTGCTGCCGTTACAGTTATTCCACTAGCTAATGCTGATTTTGTAGTAGATGTAGGTGATACTCCCCCCGCATGAGTTGTAGTTAAATTTATAGTTGGGTTTGTTCCAATATCACTTC
>CEOU01083845.1_pt1 | contig 11874 bp, 7 predicted proteins | sample 530731 | NCBI WGS metagenome assembly CEOU01 (sample SAMEA2620894, study PRJEB7988) | marine metagenome | isolation source: saline water (ENVO:00002010), including
TCCACTACCAGCTCCAACAGCTATACCAACTTGACCTTCTGTTGTGGTAGCTGTTCCACCCATCATACCAAAAGATTGAAAACCTTGGTTTATTAGCCACATAGGATTATCTTTAACACCTTCCCACCAAGCTCCAGCTCTACCAAGTTTTTCAACGTTGTCTTCAAAAACCTTTTGATACCTAATATCTTCGTCGCTACCTTTTTGCTTTTCAGCATTATCAATCATTAACTGTATCGTTTCATCATCAACCTCATCAATATCATCAGGTGTAAAAACATCAGTTATATCATCAACATCAGCACCTAAATTAAAACCGTTTTTTGTTTTTCTCCATAAATCACCTAAAGCATTTGTTAATGGATTTTTACTCCATTTTTCTATCCAAGTATCATCTTCAATAGTTTTTTCAAAGTTTTTTACTTGATCATTTTGTATTGCTTCAAATATATCTTTTTGACTAGATTGCATCCATTTAGATATATAATTAGCTTGCTCTTGATTTGGACCAGAACCTGTGTATTTTTTATAAAATGCATCAATAAACGCACCAGGATCTTGCTGTGAAGCATACTTAACTTTAGCGTTAAGATCCTCTTCACTTAGACCTGGACTATACTTTAAATATAGTTGTCTATAAAGTTCTTCCATTTTTTTAAATTAAGTTTGTATCTATACCTGAATTTGTTGATGCTGATATACCTAACCATTTATAGTAAGCTGCTTTATCAGCTGGATCATTAGGGTCAATTGTTGCTACTTTATATTCAGCCGCGTTTGGAGCAGATCTATAATATAGATCATATGTACCATCATTATAAGGTCCATCTACTCTCCTACCACTATTTAAAGGTAATACATTTACTACTTTACCTAAATTTTCACCATAATACTGATCAGCTACGTTGGCTTGAATAACACCACCTGAACCAGTGGTTCCAGTAGATGTACTATTAGATTTCTTGTTATTCCCAGATCTACTAGCATCTTGAATACCGTTAGTCCAACTATCTACAACAAACTCATGTAAAGCATCATGATTTTCTGGTAATAATAAATGAGCGTTAGGACCATCTTTATCTATTATAGGTGCATCTAAAAAATTATCAGTAGCTAAAGATAACAAACCTTCTCTACCATTTTCTTGAACTATTAAGTTTACTTGTCTACGATAAAAATCCCTAGTAGGACCGTCCCACTCACCACCAGCTTTATAAGCTGTTTGGTTTAGGTTTAATAATTTATTAGCTCCATCAGAATTTTTATTAAAATACTTTGGTAATTTGTTTCCATTTACTACAGATCCATCTGGTAAAAACCATTCAATTTTATCTTTTGTCATGTTAAATGAAAGATCATCTGAAGAAAATAACATCTTCAATTGATCATTATCTGATCCATTTGAAATCGTGCTACTATCATGATCTTCTAAAAATTCAGTTTTAAGAGCAGCAAAATTATCTAATTGAGTACTTAAATTAGCCCATGTACTTTTTACACTTTGGAAATAACTATCAGCTTGTATCCAAGCAGATGAACCTTTTGGTGCTTTAGACTTTGCTCTTTGAAAGTTACCAGCTTCAAGTCTTTGAGCTCTAAACATCTCTGTAGCTCTAGGTCTCATATATGCTGGTAGTTTTTCTACTTTATAATTGGGAGGTAATTCATCTATATATTGTGATACTTGACCATTTAAAAAAGAATCAATCATTTTCCTAGATGGATACCCCATGCCTCTAGGTAAAAAACCACCATGTTTTTTAGCTTGACTATTTAAATAGTATTGAGCTAGTCCATCATTTATAGGTGCTGCTGCCGCAGCTCCTTTTATTAAGTTTATGTTTCCCATATTATTATTGTTATTATCCTCCTATGCCAGCTGCGCTAAACATGTTAGAGAAGAAGTTGCCTCCACCACCTGGGTTAGCTGCATCTCCTGCTGCTTTACCCATAGCCGCACCCATTCCAGCTTGAGCTATACCACCAACTAATGAATCAGTTGCTTTTTGTCTAGCAGCATTAGCCGCGCCTAATCTTTGTTGAGACATACCTAGTAATGTTTCTGTTTTATCTAATTCAGCAGCTCTTGCTTGTTGAGCTCCTTGTATCTCAGCTGATTGAACAGCCATATCTCCTTTAGCAGCAGCCATTTGATTAGCACTTTCTTGTGAAGCTATACTAGCTGATGCTTGTTGTAAGTTCTGTGATTGCTGACCAGCCATAGCTTGAGCTAAAGCGGCGATACCAGATCCACCCGCCGCAGCGTTCATACCTCCCATGGTGTTAGCTAAAGCTTGCTGTTGTTGTTGAGCAGCAAAATCAGCTGCCTGTGTATTAACAGTTAGATCTTCATAAGCATTTTCCATGTTAGCAGCTAGATTACTAGTGTCTAAGTTTTCATATCTAGCTTTATTTATATCATATTCTTTTTGGGCTTCTCTTTGTTCTCTTCTTCTTTTTCCACCACCAATTATACCACCAGCTATACCAGCGAGACCTTTAGTTATTCCGCCGATAGCTTGCATGCCCATATTAGCAGCTCCCATTGCCGCACCGATTGGTATCATAATTTATTTTTTATTAAGTTATACATATTATAATCACACGTTATTTACTACTTTCAAATACCTCAGTACCAACAGTATACAACTCACACTGTGAAGTATCATCGTTTCTCATTTCAACATTAGCAAAATATCCTCTTAAAGCTGATGTATTACCTTGATTATCTTTACTAAATAGTATAAAATCTTGACCATCAGGTCTAGGTAAAGTACCACTTATATTACAAGTAAGACTATTATTTGTAACAGCCGTACATAAACCCATTTGAACTGGAGTTGATCCAGCTTCTGGGTTTTGATAATACACCATATCGTTAACTTGTAACGAATCTTGTATTGGATTTGCAAATGTTAATGTTATTGAAGGCATATTCTATTTATTAAGGTTCGTTAGTTAAAGCAACAGCTACTGTAAATGTCATATCTGATGCTGAGTCTATAACTTCTTTTGTTTGACCAGTCCAAGTATAATGTAAATCTTGTGAAGGAGATACACCTACTAAAGATCCTTTTGTTATAGTTAAATTATCTATAGCTGCTGAATTAGTGGCTGTTATAGTTAATGTAATATCGTTTATACCATTGTCATAGAAGTTACCATAAATAACTCCAGTTCCACCTGTTAAACTAGTATTGTTAGCCGTTCCAACAAATACGTTTTTAGCAGCGGTTCCACTATATGTACCATCATTATACGAAGCTCTTACTTGACCCATTATTAATCCTCCACCAGCTCCAGTAATAAGAGGTGTGTATAATCTAGATCCACCTGATACACCACCACCTCCAGTAGCAACTGTTAAGAACTGATCCCAATCAAGTGTTACTGTAGTATCAGTTGAACCATATTGTTCTATTATTGCTGATGCATTTACAGTTACTGTTTTTGGTGAAACGTTGTTGTTAATAACAACTCCATTTATTTCATTAACTTCAAAATCCCAATCAAAACCATTAGAGTTATAATTAGCAAAATCCTCTACTTCAGGATCCCTAGACTTTGTTATGTTATTAGTTGCTGTACCAGTAAATATTAAGTTTGTTGAAAATGCATCAGATCCTTCAACAGGAAAACCTAAAGCTGTAAAGCTTTTTGTAGCGTTACTAGATGTAGTAGTTACAACACTGGAGTTACCAGCATTTAATGTTAACGTAACATCAGTAAATTGATTTAATGTAAAAGGATTTGTAACATTACCATTAGTATCTAATACATTACCATTTAAAGGACTTAACAATGCGGTTGGTGATATTGCAGCAATCTGTCCAACGTAACTTTTACTAGAAGATGTTTCAGGAAATACAATAGGTATATTATATATACCAGTACTAGGTATTACTAATGTTGTACTTGAATTTTCAAAACTATCACCATCCCAATATTTAGCACCAGCATTGTCTATATTTAAAGTAAATGTAAATGTAGCACCAACTTTACCATAAATAGCTACATTTTTAGTTTCACCAAACCTAGTACCAGTAGTACCGCCAGATACATTGTAACCAGTTATCTTATTCTCTTCGTCAACTTTTCTTAACTCTGATTGTGCATTAAATATTATAATGTCACCACCTGTTTCTTTTACACCAAATTTATATTTTATAGTAAACACACATTTATCTATATCACTTAAAGCAGGATTATTTTGAGTTATAGTATTACCACTAGAATTTTGAAACGATCTAGTAATTTCATATTCACTTTCTGGATCATCATCTTCAGTATGTATATAAAAACTAGGATAAGATTTAAATTGATGTGTACTATCTAAATCAAATGTTTTAGTAGCTACTGTATACTGTGTAGCATAGTTTCCAGGAAAACCTGTAGCTGAATTTGTAGGTTCAGCAGTTGCGTTACCATTTCCAGAATAACTATTTGTAACTGTTATATTAGCATCTGTATTATTCTTTAAATTAAGATCATTTAACTTATATATATTTAAAGCACCATCACCAGTAACAGCTAAACTTATAGTTAAATTACTAGATGGCATATTAACACCATCTGTAAAGTTTACAGTTGCAATTACATTAGCACCACTTTGAGCAAAAGCAACACTATCAACATAATTACCTGTTGCGCCACCTGACACACTTAAATCACTAGCTGTTACAGTAGCACCCTCATTAGGTACTATAGTCATAGTTATACTAGCATTTTTACTATGTATTTCTGTTCCAATTTCAACATCAAATGTTTTATTAGCAACAGTAGCATTAGCTATTCCAGTTAATGAAACTGTAACAACCCTATCAGCAAGGGTTGTATCACCACTTATAGCAGACAAACGTCCTATACCTTGAACACTAAATTCTTGAGTATCTAAATTATCTATTGTTGTAGGATCTCCTTTTATATAATTATACCATCTACCCTCTTTTTCTTTAAACTCTCTAACATCACCAGATTGTTCATCGGTTACTATAGAATTACAATACCAACCTTTAGTAAATGTTTCTGTTGGATTACTATAATTGTTATTAGCGTCATAATCTTTAGTATACTTTCTTGATCTACTACCACTATAATTTACTGTTTTAAAACCTTTGATTGTATCAGCTTCATCGTTTATTAAAACATTAACTGATGATTCATACTGATCACCATAAAAATTATTTCTTAATGCTGTATTGGTGTGAAACCATATATCACCATTTTTTATAGTATAATATATATTATTTAATGATTCACCACCTTCTGGAACAAAAGATTTAAAACTTGGCCAACCATTTGTTTTTTCATCAAAAGATAATGTTTGGTTTACTTTACCTAATGTTATATTGTATAAACCTTTACTATCATCATAACTACCTAATATTGTTGTAGCTAAAGGTAAATTATCTCTAAAATAATCACCCATACCTATTTCTGATATAGGTGTCAAACCATCTCTAGATAATCTTAATATTGCGCCTCTATTTTTATCAGCAAAATACATTCTAAAAGCATAACAAGCAAAAGACTCTGGATTTTTTGATATACCATAGTCACCTACAAAAGGAACCGCTTGACCTAAAACTCTATTAGTAGATGTTAAATTTGAATTACCATCAGCATTAAATAAAGCATCTTTATTAGCTAATATTTTTAAAACCTTATCTTCACAAAAAGTTATAAGATCTGTATTTCTAGCATGTAGTAGTTGTATACCTCCATAATGAGGATTAATATCTTTTGTTATTTTTTCTCCTTGAATAAATTGATTTAATCTATTTATACCACTTGTAGAATTAAATATACCAGAATATATTAAACCACTCTTTCTTCTTTCTTCTTTGTATTGTTCAGCTAAAACAGTAGATACTTTAACACCTTTATCTATTTGAACAGCATTATAATCGTCTCTTATTCTATTTGATTCTACACCATTACCAAATGAATAGCAATTTTTAAAAGGTAAAGTATGTGTATTACCGTGTTGAGACACAGGATATGTGTTACCTGTTTCATAATAAAGATCTAATTCAGCAGATTCTTTTGGTTCTGTTTCCCAAATAGCCGGATTATCAGAAGTTAAAACTTCGTTATCACCTGATATTACTTTTTCTAACAATTGAATTTCATCAATCCAATCACCATTAAAATTACCACCATTAGTAGTAAAAGTATCTTCATAAGGAGTTTGATTAGTTACATGCTCAAACTCAACTCTATATCTTCTTCTTTTTGAACTACTTAATCTTTTTCTATTACTTCTATAGTTATAGTATATATCACCACCTGTTACTTTATAAACTTCACTAACAGTGTTACTTGTTTTACCTTTAAACCTAAAAAGTTGACCGGCTTGATTTAAACCTTTTAGAAATGAATTAATAGTATTAGTTTTATCGTGATCTCTTTTGTTAGGATTACTTTTACTTGGAGCAGCTGTCCAATATAAATCAAAATATCCTCTACCTAATACAGGGTGACCATTGTTAACCGCGGATATATCATTTTTCTTACCTCTTGTATCATACCAAGAAGCTTCTTGTCTACCATCACCTCTTCCAGTATTTACAGCATTATCGTATATTGTTCTACTATTTGTTATACCATATTCAGCTTGTACGTCAGGATATGTATCAATAATGTTAGAATCAAATGTATCGTTTCTATTTATTTTAACAAAAAATCTACCGTAAAACTCAGGCTTTCTTTCAAATTTTTCTTCAAACAAAGTAATTGTTATAGCATCATCATCTGCTAAACCATTTAACATTGTTTCACCTTCTTTTAATGGCTCACCTATAGTAACTTGGTATATATGTTTAGGTGCATTACCGCTATCTTCAACACCAGTATAACCACCAGAAACTATATTATATTTATCAGTTTTTAATGAACCAACAGCTAACTGTATTAACCCGTCTGATGTAAATCCAGCTGCAAAACTAGGATTATCAAGTGGATCAGGTCCTTTAAATTTAAAAACAGTACTACCTATTTGAGGTATACTACTATCATGACAAGCACCATCAGTTGATCCTACTGCTTTTTTAGTAAGTTTAATAAAGTCTGGAGCGTCATTTGATATGTCTAATACTTTATATCTAGCTTTTTGTGAAACGAAAGAATCTGAATCATGTTGTTTCTTTAATATTAAATAACTATCTTCCTGAACTTTATTTCTTTCAGACGAAGGAAAACTTAACCAAACATTACCATCTTCAGCTAAATAATATCTATCCATAGCTAGGTTATAATACTCGTTAGATGTTTCCTTTATATAGTATTTAAAGTGTGTTGCCCAATCAGGTGGAGTGTTATTTAGTTTTAAACTTATACTATTAACTAATTCAGCATTAGCTTTACCTATTTTTTTAGATGCGTTAGCATCTGTAAATACTGGTGACTGTCTATTATAAGCATCTACATAAACAACACCAGCTTGATAAGTTCTTAAAGACTTAACTGATAATTCAGGTTCTTTAACTGTTGATATTTGAGATGAGTTTATACTCATGTCTATATCAGGCATATTTATATTTGGTATATTATATTGTTGTAGATAATTAGCGTATATAAGCCTATTAGCTGTTATTTCTTGCGCTTTTGCTTTTCTAGGAACATTATCCCATGGACGAAGCATTTGATTTGCTTCTACAACTTTACTTATTATTTCAGATTCTAAAGTATAACTAGTTTCACCTTCTTTCAACGTATCTACTACATAAACTAAATTATTATTAGATTCTTTATATAACACATCAACTTCTTCAACGTCAGCAGGTTTAGCATCCGTTATATTTATTACTAAATTTTTTAAGTTATTAGTCATACCAACATTATAACCATCCGATGATAAATATTCAAAAGTTGATGGTTTAAAAGCTATTTCACTAAATGGAGAAAATGTTGAGTATTCACCACTGTTGTATTTCCATCTATAAGCAAATCTAGGAAATTTATATTCAAAAAGTTCTTTACCATCTTCAGTTAATAAAGCTTCCCAGGTTAAAGTTTGATAAACAAGATCAGTAGGTACAACCTGTAGTACACATGTTGCATTGACTCCGTTATTAGTTAAAGATGTTATTCTAACTTTTACCTCATAATTAGTTAATGATGCAGCTTCTTCATAAACTGCTGTTAAAGATAAAACATCATTTACTTGGAAGTTAGGAGCTGGTGAAAATACTAATGAAACAGTAGTTCCAGCATCCTTACCGGTATTGTCATCGTTAGCAAATAATCCAGCAGAAGAATTTGAAACTAAAACTGGACTTATACCAGTTCCGTTACCACCTCTTAAAGAAGTGGACATAGTTAATGTAGGAGCTGATACTGGAGCTTTTTTAGCAACAGTAATATCAGACTCTACAAAAGCAACACCGTGAAAAGTTGTATGAGTTGTAAAGTTGGAAGAACATCCACTTTTAAATATATCAACATCAATTTTTTTAGGTTCTGTTTCGTTGTCTGTCCAACAAAGCATACCCTCGATCATGTTAATACCTGTTATGTATTGGGTAGATTTAAACTTAAGTATATCATTAGTGTCTACTAATACAGGTGATATAACTTTAGTAGCTTCATCGTATTCAGCTATACAATCAGCTTCATTACTTGTTATAAACCAGTATATTTTATCAATTTCATTATTTACATGTGTTCCTATACAAGTAGCATTTGTTAAACCAAAACTTGCCGCGGACCAATTACTAGTTAAAGATTTGGAGTTTGAATTATATACTTTACCATCTAATCTAGTATTACCTATAACATTCTGTATAGTACCCACGTCATCTCCTTCTGAAGTTGATATTTCTATATTTTGTGCGTCTCTATACTCTCCGTTAGGAACTAACCTCTCGTCTAGGTCTTTATTCATTTTACCTAAACGGAAGTGATGTTTAAAATCTGGCATACTTTAGTGTTTAATTTGCTTTGACTTGTTTCTTAACACCTGTGTTATTTCTTCTAGTTTTATATTAGATAATCTTAGTTTAGCTTGTCTAACGGCTGCAAACTTTTCTTTTTTAAATCTAGCTATTAAATATTCAGGAGTTAAAGATCTAGTCGATAGAACAGCATGAGCTATCCATTTGTACATTGCTTCTTCAGCAAACTTGTGTACTATCATTTCAGCATCAGTGCCTAAACTATCACTTATATATTTTAATGTTATTGTTTTACCGTTTATATCAGAACTAAAATGTATATAACCTTTAGCTTGATCAATAAAAAACAATCCGTTACCTTGTGAATTTTCAGGACTTAAACCATATCTTCTACCTTCAGCTAAAACTTGATCAACAGCATTTTGATTAGTATCAGCGTCACTCTCATTTGCATCACCTTGTGATTTATATGTAGTCCACGTGCTTGATTCAGATGCCTCTAATAAAGTATTATCTGAATTAAATAAATAGTTATAATCAGCGTCTTGTAATATAGCTTTTGGATTGCTTGTTTTTCTAGCAGGATATATTATTCTCTCTACACCACTTGTATCTTTCCATGATAGTTTAACATAGTTAACGTAATCATGTGGCAAAGCCATAGTTAATGATGGTGGTATATCAATTTCTTGAGATTTAGTAGATTTAAATGTGTCATAGCTTAATTCTTGCATGGCTCTTTGAGCGTGAAACGCTATGTCAGCTCTTTTTATTCTTGATATAATTTTTTCTTCACCTACATAATTTATTATAAAGTTGTTTATAATATCATCTATACTTATATATTGATAGTTACCTAGTGTCTCAGAGTTAGTAGTTTGTCTAACTAATATCGTAGCACCAACTGCAGGTGCTGAGTTGAAAGTTAATCTACCAAAATTCGCCGTATTAGAATCACCTTGATAAACATAAGTATTTTGAGCTAATTCACTACCATTTAAAAAAACATCAAACTGAGATTCAGCTGTAGGTAGTGGACTAAATGTTAAAGTTATATAACTATTAGAGTTTATAGTAGAGTCTACTAATACTTGATAGCTATTGTCATAATACTGTTGTTGTGTTCCTGTGAATAATGGCATATCTTATTAATTTTCTTGTTGAACGTTCTGTGCTTCTTCTTGAGCAGCTATAGGATATAATTGAGGATCTTTTATTGTTATACCAGCTAGTTCTAATATTTTTATAACTAATTCACTTTCCTCAGAATCATGTAATTCAAAATTTTGACTATTAGTGGCATTATATAAAGCTTCATTTAAAACTATTGTATAAGCCCATTCTACAGTTTGTGGTCTAGCAATGTAATTACATTTTACTTTAGCTGTAGTTATAGCATCTGATATTGGATAAACAGTTATAACATTTTCACCATTTCCTGTTGTATTTGATCTAACATAAACAGGTCTTTTTAATGTAGGCGCTGTTAAAGGTGAGTTGTTTATATGATGAATATGGTTTTGTTCAATTTTTTCTATTTCAACCCAACCAAGATCACAGCTGTAATATAATTCACCCATTCTATAATGATTTGGTAAAGTACCAACACCATCATTACCAGTCATAGTAACTGGTTGCATATATCTTTCAAATATATTAATTTTTTCTTGTAATATGTCTACCATATCTCCATATGTAGAATCATTACCTGGCATTTTCATAAACTGATCTAGATCATAAAAATATTGCTCAAAAATATCCATTTGAGCTTGATTAGCAAACAGATTAAACTCCTGAGGTGTTACATAACCTCTTTGTTCTTTGTTAGCTATAGCTAATACTCTTTGATATACTGTGTCTACACTTACTGCCATATTTATTTTTTTTTATAGTAGATAGCCACCTCATAAAGATGACTATCTCTATAAAGTGATTATTATTTTAATCTTTTTTCAATACTAGCGAAAACTTCTAATCCTTCATCAGTTTTAAACCATGCAGCTAATGCTGAATATGGATGTTCATCAAATGGAATTGTCATTAATTTTCTACCATTACTAGCCCAGCTAAAATATCTATTATCCGAAGATAATTTAATTATACCAGCTTCAACAGCTTTAATTCCAAAATTCCTTAATTGTACGTTTTCGTCTTGAACTAAATTAATAAATAAACCAGGATTTCTTTTTGCAAAAATCAATAAATCCCTTTTTATTTCTTTTGAAGTCATTTGAGAAACTTTACTACCTTGTTCTACTCTAAGTATCCCTTCAGCCATATCTATTCCTAAATCTTTGGCTATATTTAAAGCTTCAATTTCTAACTCCATGTAATCTAATTCGTTGTCTGCTTTTTCAACAGCATCATGCTCTCTAAATATAACACCATTTAATGGGTGATATATAGATAACATTTTTTGCAAAGATTGCTGTCTAGCAGGAACCTCTAATGTTCCATTTCTAAAAACAATATGTCCTAACGTTGAAGCTCCTTTTTGTTCTTCAACAAGTGGAGATGGTTGGTTAGTAGCATATCTAAGCTCTCTTTGATAACCTAACTCTTTGTCAAACCATAATAATGGTTTTCTTCTAGTGTGTTTTGATGGTAATTTAAATACCAAAGGTTGTTCTTTTGTTGTAAGATAGTAAAGCCTATCTTTCATTTCCCAGTTCATTCCTTTTGGAACACCAGGAACCATTTCAATTTTCTTTGTTTTTTCCATAATATAATATAATATAAATTTTTAAAAATAAAGGTATTGGGTGCCGAAGCACCCTTACCTTTAATAACTGTTGACTAATAATTAGTCTCCTTGTACACCGTCAGTAGACTTTAATAATACAAAGTTGTTAGCAGCTTGAACACATAAACATCTCTCAGATAAGAAATGAACGTTCATAGCATCCTCGTCACTTGTATAATTTCCACCTACAGATCCAGTGATCCAAGATTTCATTCTTCTATCATCAGCTTCAGAAGC
>CEOU01051392.1_pt1 | contig 11867 bp, 2 predicted proteins | sample 530731 | NCBI WGS metagenome assembly CEOU01 (sample SAMEA2620894, study PRJEB7988) | marine metagenome | isolation source: saline water (ENVO:00002010), including
ACCATTTATTGGAGCAGGTTTAAATTTAAAATTTCAAGATGGTAATGAGTATGATCCTATAGATCCTTTTAGTCCAAGAAATATGATGTTGAATGATATGATGTTACAATATGATCCAAATTTTGCAATACCTTTTGATCCAGGAACAAATAATCATATTCCTTATGACGTTTTAGATAGACTTAAAAATCAATTTGATCAAACAACACCACAAGGACCTGGGGTATTACCAGTAGATACTGTACCTACTAATATTAGGCAACAAGTATTGCAAGATGGTGGAAGAACACAACAATTAAGAAATAGACAATATGATGATATTGATACAACAATAGATTTAGATGAAAGTACAATACAAGAATTAATGGCTGCAGGTGCAGAAATAGAATTTATATAATATGGCAAGAGTTAAAATAAATAAATTACCTCCAGGGTATTCAGTTTCAAATGGTAAAATTGTTAAATCTATGCAACACGGTGGATTTAAAACTGGTGTGCAACGTAATTATAGTTTAAATACATTTCCTCAATATACTCCTTCAGGTTCTAATGGTGATATTCCATTTTTTCCATCTGGAGGAACTATTAATAATACTCTTAAACCAGTTCCTAGAGATGAAGCAAATCTTGAAGCAGAAAAAGGTGAAACAGCTTTAACTGATTTAAATAATGATGGATCATTTGAATTATATAATATAGCTGGTAACCGACATAGTAGTGGGGGGACTCCTTTAAATTTACCTGAACAATCATTTATTTATTCAGATACAAGATCAATGAAACTTAACAAAGGAGAATTAAAAGAACTAGGAATAGATTCTAAAAAAAGAATAACTCCTGCAAAAGTTTCAAAAAAATATGATCTAAATAAATTTATTGGAATTTTAGATGATCCACATGCAGATAAAATTTCTGTAGATACTGCAGAATATATGTTAGATAAAAATAAAAAAAAATTATCTCATCTTGCTTTTGTTCAAGAAGCTAAAAAAGGATTTGAAGAAGGTGTTCCAAAAGCAGCATTTCCTTATTTAAAAATGCAAGGTATAAATCCAGAAGAGTTTGCTATGAAAATAGATCAAGCAAATGCTCAATTAGCACAAGCTCAACAGGGTCTAGAAGCACCTATATCAGATATAGAAACAAAACAAGTATTTAATAATTTTTATCAATCTACATTGCCAAAACCACCGCAACCTATTCCACCATATGGAGTAAGACAAGGCTCAACTAATCCTCAAGGTGAAGGAGGAATTGATGGAACACCTCCACCTATAGGAATTCCTACGGCTCAACAAGGAGGTGGATTTGGTAGTTGGTTAAAATCTGGATTTGATAAACATAAAGATACAATTCAAAAATATGCAGACTATGCTTCTTATGTTCCTGTTATTGGAAAAGCTGCAGGTATGGTAAGTGCTGGTGTAGATGCATATGATGCTTATAATGCATATCAAGCAGGTGATATGGATACATATAAAGCAGAAAGAAATAAAGCTCTTACAACTGCTGCGTTTAGTGGTACACCTGGACAATATGCTAAAGGTGCAATTAAAGCTGGAATGAAACAAGTTGCTCCACAGTTAGCAAGTAAATCTGCTGCTCATGTAACTAAAACAGGAATTAAAGATGCAACTAAAAGTACTATGCCTGATGGAGGATATCCTGAAACTCCTCAAATTCCTAATACATCAACAATGAATATAGCAGCATATGGTGGAAATCCTTTTGAAGAAAATCCTTTAAAAGAATTTATATATGGAGGAACTCCAAAGTATCAAGGTGGAAATGAAGTTAGTAGTAAAAAGCAAAGAACAGATCTTATAGAGAATTGGGAAAGTGAAGAATGGAATGATTTTAGAAATGAATTTTATAAAAAGTATGCTGCTCAATTAGGTGTAGATACATTAACTACAGAACAAATGGCTGCTGTAGATCAATTGTTTTATGAAGATACAAAACAAAAAAATCTTTTAAGTGAGCATTATGATGAAGAATATTTAAGTGATGAAGGTTGGGATACAAAATACAGAAGAGATGCTGATGGTAATAAAATAAAAGGTGAAGATAATAAATATGTTGAAGAAGTTAATTGGAAATATAATGATACAATTAATGATCTAAAAGAAAATCATGGTTATGAAGGTGATGCAATGACTCAAGATGAAATAAAACAAATGCAAAACTTTTATATAACAATGGACCAAATGTCTAGAGATAGTAATTATGGTGATATGTTAGAAGGAACTACTTTTCAAGCTACAGGTGTACAAGATGAAACATTAGGTGCAAGTCAAAATATTTCATCTGATGATGGTTATTATGGTAACACATATAATCGTCAAAGTGTATCAACTTTACATGAAACAGATGAGTGTCCAGATGCTGCACAAAAAGCAGCAGATTGTGCTGCAGCAGGAAAAACTTGGATACCATATAATGAAGAAGGAACAGGTTGTGTATGTGGAGATGATATAGAAGATGAGGTTCAAGAAATAGAACAAAAAGATCCAGAGTTTTGGTTACAAGATCAATTAGGAATAATGAATGCTGTAGATAATAAATTCAGTCTAAAGAAAAGATATCCTATTGGAATGACTTATCAAGAAAATTTAATAGATCCAGTATTTTTAGATCCTACAAGACAAATTGCTAAAATAGGTGAACAGGCTGCAATTGCTGCAAGCACTGCATCTGCTTTTGCTGGACCACAAAGAGCTGCTGCTGTACAAGCTAAAGCTCAAGGTGTTGCAGCAGATCAGATTGCAGATGCAATGGCTAATGTAGATAATCAAAATGCAAAAATTGCAAATGATGTTTCTACTAAAAATGCAGAAATTAAAATGAGAACTCAGCAAGCTAATAAAAAAGAATTAGCTAATTTGTATGACAAGACAATGTTAGTTGAAGAAAATTATGATAATGCATTAAGAGCTGCAAATGAAAAGATTACACAGCAATTACAAAATGCTTATACTAATAGAGCAAAAACTCATAATTTAAATATGACTTATCCTCAATTTGATATTGATCCATCAACAGGTGGTATAATTGATATAACAGATCCTAAAGCATTTTATCCAAATAAAGAAAGTCAAAAAGATCTTTTAGAAGATCAATTAGATGTTCTAGAAAAACTTGACCCTTATATGGATGAAGGTATTAGTGATAAAGTTGTTTCAGACATATTAAGTCAAACAACAGGTGAACAAACAGATTCAGTTAGTCCTTATGCAGATATAGTTGCAAATCAGTCAATGTATCCAGGTGGTTTAAATACTACTCCATTGACTCAAACATTGCCTACACAAGCATATGGTTCTGAAACACCTTTTTTACCTATTGTTAGATTTGGATTAGAAAGACCAAAAAGGAAACTTGTAAAAAGAAACACATATTAGTACACCTTAAAAGTGTATTAAGATTAATAGAAAAACTTAAAAAATTTTAGTATTTTTGATATATGCCTAGTTATTTACCAAATGTTCAAACTTACATACCTCAGTTAGAGCCATTTACTCCTGACTATAAATTTCTTCAGGATGTATTGCAGATTAGACAAGATAGGTATGACACTAACTATAAAGCTATTAATGACTTATATGGTCAAGTAGTTTATGCTCCTTTGTCTAGGGAAAGTAATAAAATAAAAAGAGATCAATATGCTAATCAACTTAGCAGTAAGTTAAAACAAGTTAGTGGTTTAGATCTTTCATTGCAACAAAATGCTGAAACAGCAAAAGCTTTATTTAGACCTTTTTATGAAGATAAAAATATAGTAAAAGACTTAATGTATACTAAAGGGTATCAAAGTCAAAAAAGAGAAATGGAAAGATATAAGAACTCTAACAATAAAGAAAGACGTGAACTTTATTGGAGAGATGGTGATGTATGGATGGATTATGAAATGCAAGACTTTATAAACGGAAGTGATGAACAAGCATTAAATGCACCTATGCCAAGATATGTAAAAAATCCAAATCTATTTATGGAAGGTCAAAGATTATTGTCTGATCCAAATGGTGATGGTGATACTAAAGATGCAATGTCAATAAAGTATACAACCTTTGAAGGTGACTATATGGTACAACATGTTAATGGCATGGGTATGACCAGTATTCCATATGTAGATGAAAATGGAGAAACTAAATATAGAAATGCACCTATGGAATTTTTAGCACAAGCATTTCAAGATGATCCAAAAATTAAAGAAGGATATTTTATTCAAGCTAAAGTAAGAGAAAGAGAATGGGCAGAAGCAAATAAAGGTGCTTATGGAGGAGATATAAATGCTGCTAAAAGAGCTTGGAGAAATAATCAATTAACAGAAAATCAAAAAGATGAACTTATAGAATTAGCTAAGTTAGATACAGAACTAAAAGGTGATGCTTTAACTGTAGAGCAATGGCAAGAATATAAAAAACAATATGGTATTAAAACAGGAAGTGTAGAAGATGATTTCTTATTTAAAAAACAAGTTGAATTAGATTTAAAAAGAAAAACTAGAGATAAGTTAAGTGCACATATTCAAGATCAAAAAGCTCCTACAGATGATGAAAGAGCATTAGCAAATAAAGCATATGGAGCTTATATGTATGGTGCATTAAAAACAGATATGTATAATACGGCTGTACAATATGCAACAAGATCACATGAAAAAACATATGAAGTAAACAAAGCAGAATTACAAAGAAAAAAATTAATATTTGAAGCAGCAAAATTAGAATCTCAACAAATTCATGACATGAACATGGAAGCTATTAAACATGCAAATGACATGGAGCTTCAAAGATTAAAGAATAAAGGCAAAGGTGAAAGTGGAGATGGTAAAAAAGGAAGTAGAGGTGATATTATGGATCAAATTATTTCTACATGGAATGATGCAGGTGATGCTACTAGAACTGGAGAAGCAGTTAATGTTGATGTAATTTCAGAAAATTGGGGAGCTTTAAATGATGCATACGAAGATAATACAAAATATATGTTTGGTTTTATAGAACAAATATATGATAATATAGGAGATGCTTCTGCAGTATGGAATGGAGGAGCAGGTGGTGGATTTGATATTTCAAAAGATCCTAATAATCCTAACGTAGTTAGTATGCAAGAAGCTAAGTCTTATTTTCTAAAAAGTGAAAACTATGATCAATTAAAAAGAATATATAATCAAGCATACGAATGGTATTCAGATGTAGAATATATAAAACCTCAAGGTGGTGGACCAGCAGTTGCATTAAGAACTAATTTTAGAGGTAAATGGGGTGAACAATTATTAGATAACTTAGGACAACTTAGTGTAGAAATTGCAGGTGCTGAAGCGTATCTTCCTGAAGTTAGTGAAAACTTTAAAAAAATAGAACAACAAGGTTTAAATATACTAAAGAATCAAGAACCAAATTCTCAATATGCTGTAAATGCTAGAAATGGTTATGGTGATTTAGTTGTAACACAAGGTTATTTTGATTTAGCTAGATATGGGTTTACTGATGCAGATATATTTGCAGCTGAAGATGCTGTAAGAGCAGATGGTCAAAATCATTGGGACTGGATTGAAGAACAAGTTCCTTGGTTAATAGATGAAAATTATACAGGAACAGACAGTTTTCGTACTAGAATAATGAATTCTCCATTAATACATTTAAGTCAAAATGAATATAGAAATATGACTTTAATGCAAACACAAGGTAGAGCTACTGCTACGGTTGACGCTAATGGAAATGTAATACATAATAATGATGGTCTTTCTGATTTAACAAATTATTTAAATACATATTATGGCAATGGAGGTAAGAATCAAAGTGGTTATTCACCATTTGATGATCCTAATGCAAATAATTTTATGAGCAGACAAAATAGTTTAAGAGGAGAAGTTTGGTATTGGGATGGAAGTAGTGGTTGGAAATATAATAAAGTTAAAGCTTTAGAACTTGCAGATGCACATTATAATGATATGGTTACTCAACTTAACACTGTGTTTACACATGAAAAAGCTAAGAACGGAGAATATCCTACACCGCATGTAATTAATGATTTATATGGTCAAGAAGAAATATTAGGATCAGATCAAATAATTTATCCTAAAAATTTCTCTTATATAAATAGTGTTAATATTGAAGATAATCCAGCTGCTTTAGATAATTTCTATGGACTTACTCAAGCTTTAAAAGCTCCTGATGCTACAACTATAATTAAATTTGGAAACTATGAAAGTCAATTTCCAGATGAAACTACTGATGATGCAGCTGCAAAATTATTTCTTCAAAGTCATTGGTTAAGAGATTTTGTAAATGGTGATACTGAAGCAGATGAAAGAAATGCAACTATTTCATGGTCACAAATGATGGGTGGTGAAGAAAGTAGAGTTTATAATGAAGCAACTGGAGAATATGATTATTATTCAGGATATGTTTTAACAATTCCACAAGATGAAATGAAAAAATATGCAGGTCTTAGTTTAACTGATAATGATGGTGATGCTAAAAACATTGAAGACCTAATGAAAGGAACAAATAATCAAATAACAATTTTAGTTAAAGAAGAATTTGATAGACAAAATAATCCTAAAAATATGTCTAGAAATAGACCTAATGCATTACAAATTATTATAGATAATTCTGATGCTAAAACATATCAACCAGTTCCAATAGAAGGTGGAGGAGAAGTTGTTTATTACGTTAATGGTAATGGACAATATATGGAACGTATTACTATGTATGGATATAATCCTGAAACAGGAAACTTTGAACCAGATGCTGGAAGACATTCAGAGTCAGTAGTTGATGTAAGAAAATTAAATGCGCATTTTGCAACAACACAAGAATTCCTTAAACAAAATGCTGCAGTTCAATGGACTGCAAGAAATAATGATATCAATGACGATGATAAAAAATAACCAATGGCAGAAGAAAATATAAATAATCAAGTAGCAAATACCCAAGTTCCTGCTACACCTATACCTCAGCCTCCTGTAAATAATACTATGCCCATAAGCACACAGGAAAAAGCACTATCTGGATATCAGATGGATGAGATAGATGATAAGCTTATGGCTTCTACAATTACAGATATTGATAACTATAATGTTGATCCTGATACTAGAAAAGCAATTGAAAGAGCCTCTTATGATATTAATTCAATATTACCAAAGATTCCAGATATAGGAGATGGATATCCAGGAAATTCTTCTCCAAATGTAAATCCATTTACTGATTCATCTAATATACCTGATTTAACTACTGCTGAAGGAAGAGAAGCATTTATAAGTAGAAAAAATGAAATAGCAAATCAAAGTACTTCTGGAACTCCTGCCGGCTATAGAGAGCCTATTATTTACGGTAAAAGGCAAATGAATGCTGATAGATATTTTAGACATCCTAAATTTCAAGATATAGGTTTTCATCCTTTTCAAGATAATGAAACATATTATAATCAAAATAGTACATGGTGGGATGATATGGGTAGAACAATGGGTGCTTTTGGAGACATGTATGGTCCAGCATTTACTAGTAGTTGGAGAGCAATAGGTGATTATTTTACTGGTGATGGTCTTGAAACAGATCTTGTTGGTGGTGAATCTATGAGAGATGCAATGAGAATTGGTTCTTCTACTAGAGGAGGCGTTGGTGGATTTGTTAATGATTTATTTTTAAATAGTTCTTATACAGCTGGTATTATTAGTAGTATTTTTGTAGAAGAAGTTGCACTTGGTGGATTAACAGTTGCAACAGGTGGTATAGCAAGTGAAGTAGCTGCATTAAGAACTGCAGGAAATTTAAAAAGATTATTTACTGCTGCAGATAAACTTAATGATGTAGGAAGAACTGCAACAAACTATACTCAAAACTTTATGCAAGAACTAGGAGCTATTGATAAAGCAAGAGATTTTTATAATTTTGCAAAAGGTAATACATATACAGCAAGAGCAGGAAGATGGGTTATGTCTGGTATAGCACCAGAAACAGCATATGCTTTAAGTAAAATAAACTCTACAAAAAATGGTGTTAAAAATCTTTCTAATTTAGCAAAAGCTTCTAAAACTTTTGGTGGGTTTTATAGAGATTTAAGAATGATTAATTTAGCATGGTCAGAATCTAAATTAGAAGGTGGTATACAAGAGTTAGATAAAAGAGAAGAATATTATATAAAAGCATTAGAAGAAAATGGTGGAGCTGAATTATCAAAAGAAGAATGGGATGCTATTAATTATCTATCTAAAGGTGTAGGGTGGAGTACATCATGGAAAAACTTTCCAATTATATGGTTGAGTAATAAGCTTGTTTTAGATGGTGCATTAAGAGGGTTTAAACCTATAGGCAGACTTTTAGATGAAACTATGGAAGGTGCTGGTGGTAGAATACTTAGATCTAAAGCTGGAGCAGAAAAAGCATTTTTTGATGCAGGAACAGGTCTTAAAGGAGTTTGGAATGCTGGTTGGAAAAATGGATTTAGAGGTGCAGGTGCTGCAGGTCTTAGATATCTTACAGCTAACTTTGCAGAAGGTTTTCAAGAATTAGCACAAGAAGCAGTTGCTGCTGGTACAGGTTATTATTATGATGGGTTATTTGATGAGGCAATGTCAACATCATTAGATTTAAATATAGCTGCTGTAGAATCTGCTAGAAAATCTGGTAATGTTAAATTTAAAGATGCATATGCTGCAGCTATTCATGGTGAAGGTGTAACATTTGAAACATTTATGTCAGGATTTTTAATGGGTGGTATGGTTCAACCTTTTCAAAGAATTTTATTTGAACACATGCCTCAAGCATATACATATGTAACAGATAGAGAAAAGTATGATAACTATCAAAAACAAAAAGAAGGGTTTATAAAAAATGCTGTAGATGCTCTTAATGAATTATGGGCTGATCCAAAAAATTATTTTGATCCTACAAAAATAGATGGTCTTACTCAAAAACAACTTAATATAGAAATGCTAGCAGCATCTTATGAGGGTAGAATAATGAACTTTAAAGATGCAAAAGATCAAGCTATATTTAGTAAGCTATATACAATGATTGATTTAGGAAAAGCTAATGAATTTAAAAAGAAATTCCAAGCTTATCTTAATATGGATAATACAGAATTGCTAGAAGCATTTTCTGATTCAGAAGCAAGTGCTGATGATGTTAGAAGAAGACTTAAAGGAATGCTTGATAGATTAGAAACTATGGAAACTAATTATAATAAATTTAAAGATAAATTTATTAATCCTTATGATCCAGGTAAGTTTAAATATCAATCAGTAGCATGGGCTCAAGAAACAATAAGACAAAGAGCATATGAACAAGCTAAAATGATGTTAATGTTCTCTAATGATACGTATCAAAGATCTATACAAAGAATGGAATCAATACTAGATAAACTTTCTGTAGATCCTGTTATGGATAAGTTAGCAGCTAATGATATTGCAGCATTAACAGATAGAAACTCTATGCTTCAAGAAATGAGTATATTAACTGAAGAGTTAAAAATAGAACCTGAAAAAAATGCTCCAAAAGAATTTAAAGAACAATATGAAAAGAAAAAAGAAAAATTAAAACTTCTTAAAGAGTATTATGATGTATTCTATGCTAAAGAAAATTCAACAGCAGAAGGAGAATTTGATAGAAGAAGAATTGCAAAACTTAGAAAAGCTTTTAATAATTACATATCAAATCTTGCATTAGCTAGTGGTGGAAGAATTGAGGGTAAAGACAAATTAGATGAAGCTCTTGATATGATTATTGATCACAGAACTTTGGGTGGTAGAATGATTGATTATTATAAAGCTTCTCAAGTATTAAATGATTCTGATATGCTTATTGAGGTTGCAGATAGAATGTCAGAAACAATGAATAGAATCTGGAAAGATAATAAAAAGAAATATAATATATATAAAAAGTTAGATTCATTTGTAAAAAAACAAGAACGTTCAAAATACTTATCAGCATTAGCAAAAAAAGGAATTTTTGCAGATGCAGATCAAGCAAAAATATTTTTAGAATCAGGTGTGTTACCAACAGATTACTATAGTGAAGATAGTAAAATTAATGCAGTTACAGCAAAAGAAAATCCTGCAGCTTGGAAAATTATTCAAGATGAAAAAACTAATCACAATTTAATTGTAGAAGCAGAAAATAAATCTAAAGAAGAAGTTGGAGAAGATGCTGAATTAAAAAAAGAAAATTTAGATAAAGGATCTATTGATGATGATACTAGTGAAGATGATCTTGACAATATTGCAAAAAATGCTGGACAATCTCCAACACAAGTTACAACTTTAGACAATCTTCAAAAGTTTTTAGATAAAGATCCAAACACCAAAGAAATGCTTTATGAATTGCATGATCAATATAAAATAAATTGGGCAAATGATAAATCAACAAATAAGGGACCTTTAATAGTAGATATTAATAAATTTATAAAATCTGAATATGGTGCACCTTTTGCAAGATCAAGACAAAAAACATATGCTATATATGAAAGATTAAGTGCAGCTAAAAAAAGAGACAAAACATTTGATCAATGGTTAACAGCTAATAAAGGCTTAGCTTCTATTGTAAAAATAGTTAATAGTCAAGGTTTAGACGTTGTTGATATATTATATGACAATGTAATGAACAACAAGACTGAAGTAAAAGCTGATATTGATAGTAATGAGTACGAAGAATATGCAATGAAAGTTGGTATAAGACTTATTAGAGTTGATGCTTATAATAAAAAAACTAATAGAAAAACTAAATATTGGGAAATAAGAACATTTGCCAATGACAATGCACATGACGTACATAAAGGTCTAGATCCAGAAGGAAAGTTTCTTCAATATGATTATGATAATAAAGATCAAGCAGACCGAGCTATGAAAGCTTTAAGAGAAAAACTTCAAGAAACTACAGAGTTTAATTTTAAAACTTCAGAAAATAAAACTCACACTTTTAAAAAAGGTGATATAATAGAAGACAAAGATGGTAATACATGGCAAGTTCAATCATCAAAAGAAAATGTAGAAGAGTATAACAATTTAAAAGTAGTTAGTACAGAAGGAACTGGTAAACCAAAGTATATAGATCAAGAAAACTTTGATGATGCTGGATGGAGTGTAGGTAGTAAAATAGGAGATAAGCAAGAAGATAGACAAGAAATAAACTTACCTGCAACTAAAACAACTAGATTAAGAATGCAAGAACCTTTACAGTTTTATGCTTTTAATCCTGAAGTTGAAGGAAGAAGATTATATGCTGATAGTGAAGATGCTAGATTAGAATTAGCTAGACAAATAATGGAAATGGATCCAGAAACTATAGCAAACTTTGAAATAAGAATTCAAAGAAGTGATGACTATGAAAATACAGTTGTAGGAAAAGAAGCTAAAGACTTAGATCAATTTGAAGCTTTTGAAGGATATCAAGTAAATACACAAATAAAAAGAGGTGGTGCAAAATATAATGTTGTGTTATGGTCAGGTAATCAACAAATAGCAGTTTTACAAAGTCCTAGTGATGTTATACTATTAGATAAAAATAATAATAAAATAAACCCATTAAAAATAACTTCTGAACAAGCGCATCAATTGTTTAGAACAAACAAAGATGATAAAGCTGCTGAAAAATTACAAAGAACATATGCAGCTGCTTATTTACTAGAAGAAAAATTTGAAGACTTAATAAACAAATCTGATGATGGAGTAGTAAAAATGAAGCTTACAGATTTGTTTGATGAACAAAAAATTGGTGTAAAAATTAACAAAGGAATAATTGCTTATCCTAAAAATCAATCAGAAATGACAGATTTTAATGAGCTAGAATATAATACAGTTGCTAATATAAAAGTAGATGGTGCACCAACAGATATATATTATATTATAGATCAACGTGTTTCTGAACTAG
>CEOU01061538.1_pt1 | contig 11844 bp, 10 predicted proteins | sample 530731 | NCBI WGS metagenome assembly CEOU01 (sample SAMEA2620894, study PRJEB7988) | marine metagenome | isolation source: saline water (ENVO:00002010), including
AAATCTACAATGGCTGACGATTATTACACAAGTGCCGAGATCATCACCTTCAACGAAAGCGATTTATCTTTCGATGTAAGTGATGTTCTCAATCGCGCACCACTGATTCGCCGCTTGAGTGCGTTCAGTGTTGATGGGACTCAACTTAAATACGTTAAAAAGACCGCTGATCCAAGTGTTGGCTTCAGACTGCTTAATGACGGTGTTGAAAATGACGTGGCAGATTACACACAAGTAACTGTCGATCTGGCTATCGCCGATGCCAGCTTTAACGTCGATATTGCCGCCGCCGAAGGTTATCGCCTCGGACCAGCAGCGTTTCTTGCTCTCCAAATGCGTAATCATATGGAAGCGATGATGTTCAAGATTGAACAGGAGCTTATCTACGGTGCAAACACTAACGGTTTTGCCGCTTTAGGTGACGAACTTAATGCACTAGCAGATGCAACTGTCATCTCTGCTGGAGGCACTACAGCCGACACCGGAAGTTCTGTTTGGGCAATAACCACTGGCTTTAACGATACACAGATTGCGTGGGGTAATCAGGGTGTCATTGAAGCGAAGGATACCAGCATTATCCGTACTGCCGGTTCTAGCTCTGGACACTACGGTTCTTACTGGACGCCTGTAACTGGTTACTGTGGTTTGATCTACGGATCAGCTTGGTCTGCCGGTCGTTTAGCTAACCTGACCGAAGATTCCGGCAAAGGCTTAACCGACGATTTAATTTCTCAACTGCTTGAGAAGTTTCCATCCGGTCGTTTGCCCAACATGCTCGTCATGTCTCGACGTAGCCTAAGTCAGCTTCAACGAAGCCGAACTGCGACGAATCCGACTGGTGCGCCAGCACCGTTCCCTGAGTCTGCCTTCGGTATTCCGATCATCGTATCGGACGCTGTTAGCGACACGGAAGCGTTGGTCAGCTAATGAGTCTTGCCACACATATAGGTGACGCTCACAAGACACTACAGGCCGCTGCGGGAATAACTATTAAGTATTCCCGTGGCGACCGTAATGTGTCGATTAAGGCCGTCCCAGGTAGCACTGAGTTTGTTCAAACATCAGGCGAAGGCTACATGGAAACGGTCGAGAGCCGTGACTTTGTTTTTGTGGCGAGCGAATTGAACTTTGGTGGTAAAGCTGTGCTTCCAGAGCGCGGCGACACGATCACTGAAGTTGTCAATGGAGAAGAATTTACCTACCCCGTTTTGTCGAACGGGAGTAGGTATTTCAAATACTCCGATCCGTTTCGTCAAATCATCCGAGTTTATACCAAGCAGACATAATGCCAAACGCTAAAGAAGTAGACGTTGCTAACGCAATAGCTGTTTATCTCAATAGTCAATCATTGAGTATGACCTTCACAGCAAAACTGGATTACCTGCCTGATTTTGAACGGGAAGATTTAGACTCAGCGGAAATAACTATATTCCCTGCCGGAAAACAAATCAGTTTCGCTTCCCGAAGCGACAACCAGTATTTGTACAACATCAACATCGTCATCCGTATCCCCGTGAAAGCGGCTAAAGAACCAGACCTTGCTGATGAAATGTATTTTTCCGAACAGGTCATTGAGTCACTAGACCGAATACGTATGAGCAACACATCTTTTCGTGGTGCTGAAACGTCACAGTCTTATGACTTGGAGTTACTAAACGAACGCAACGAGTTTCTTGTTGCTTATTCATTAACATACTTTGAAATTAAATAGGTGAACTTGTGGCTATTAAATTAGGACTTGAGTGCAAGCTGTACCGTGACAACAGCGGCACATGGGAAGAGATCGGCAACGTGCGTGATCTTTCAATCAACATGGAAATGGGAGTGGCCGACGTGACTACCAGGGGTGGTAACGGCTGGCGTCAAAACGTGGCTACACTACGTGATGGTACGGTTACATTCCAAATGGTGTATGACAACACCGATGCTGACTTCACTGCACTTCAAACGGCATTTCTAGCAACTACCGCTGCGGCTCGTGAAATCAAAATTGCGGCAATGGACGGTGATATTGCAACATCGGGTTCGCAAGGCCTCATTGCCTTTATGAACGTAACCAACTTCTCCGAGCCACAGAACTTGGAAGAGGCGGTCATGGTCGATGTAACTCTACAGCCTAGTTATAACGCCACCGCACCAGCTTGGACAACCATCTCGTAATAACTTCTGAAAGGGCGCAAAATGTCAAAGTTTACGGATACAGAAGGACGTGTATGGAACGTCCAACTTACGGTTCACCTAGCAAAGCAAGTGAAACAGCGTCTCGATGTCGATTTGCTAAATGAGCAAATTCACGAGACGCTTGCTTCGCTTACTGATGACATCGTAAAAGGTGTCGATGTTCTTTACGTGCTATGTAGTGAGCAGGCTGAAAAAAATAATGTTACTGATGAACAATTCGGACAGTCACTTAGCGGTGACGTTCTGTTCGACGGAATTAATGCAATGGTTGAAGCATTAATAGATTTTTTCCCGAACCCGAAGAAGCGGATGTGGATACGCAAACTTTGGGAGAAATCGACCGATCATCAAAATCAAACAAACGACAAGATGCTGGCGATTCTGGAGAACGAGGAAATCGACAGGGAACTGGAGTTGAGACTGAATCAAACGAAGGACGACGCTATCAACGAAGCACTCTCTGGGTTGAAATCTGGAAACTTGCCGGAATAGTCGGCGTTGACCCCAATCCGTTGACACTGCGAGAACTATGTTGGATGGCTAATTCTCGTTTGGAACAGGAATGGTGGCATACAGCAAACCTGATGGCGTTACAGATAAATCAAAACAGAAAAAAAGGCGCACCGCCGGTAAAGCCCCACGAACTGAATCCTCTCGTTAAAAGGCGTATAGAAAAGAAGGCACATCGAACAGTTGGTGTTGAGGCACTAAAAGCATTTTTGCCGCTGAACGATCCAAATCGCAAAGGATTTGATATTGGTAAAACTTAACAGTTCCCAAACACGAGGTGTAATATCATCGCTCTCTCAGGCGTTCAGGGGTGGCAGTAGTAGTTCGTCAATGAACTCACGTATGTCACGAAGTTCTCTGTTTACAAAAATAATGAGTGGCGCACCACAAAACGTCAGCAAAACCGGCGTTGCAGTCATCACTCGCTTCGATAAAGTCACCACGAAACACGCCAAGTCTAAAATGCGTGTCGAAGACAAAATCGACCGAATCCTACACCAGTTCGGTGCGTATGTTCGCAATACTGCCAAAAACTCTATGCGGTATAGAAAACGCAAAAAAATTAACCCACGTAAAGTGCGGCGTGTATCGGTAAGTCTGGCTCACAAAATCAAAAAACGAGCTAATCCAGCATTTGGTACGCTAACTCAGCAGAAAAGGCTGATGAAAGGAAAACCAGGATTGGTTAGTCCAGAAGGGCTAATGGATTTAGCTTTCAAAGAATACCCGTATTCAAAACCAGGCGATAAACCGTTTGCCCATGAACAGCCAAACATTCGCAAAATGTTAATGTTCAAGGCGAGTAAATTTAATCTAAACGTAGTCATTGGTCCGTTACCTCGCGCAAATATGATTGCCAATCTTATGGAATACGGTGGAACGCGCGTTAAAGAGCAAGCGTATCAACATAACATTTTCGGGCAGTTAATTATTTCCAATTTGAAGGGCTATAAAAAGTCCATGTCAGTTCGTTACAAGCCCCGCCCGTTTATGCGACCGGCCTTCTGGAAGTCGTTTCCATTTTTGGAACGAAAAATTAAATCAGCACGTCTTAATGAGGCAATTGCTAACACCATCCTACAAACAGCAGGGCGTCAGGCGGCACAGAACTTTTCCACCCTATTTACAAGCTAATATCCAATGGTATTCCAGAGTGCAATCAAAGCCGGAAAAGCCTATGTCGAGTTGGCAGTTTCCGACCAAACAAAAAATGGGTTAAACCGAGTTACCCGTAGCATGAACCGGTTCGGGTATCGCATGTCACGTCTTGGTAGAAGGATGATGATGGTAGGTGGTGCGCTCGGCATCCCGCTAATTGCCGCCGCGCGTGCGTTTGCTGTGTTTGAGAGACAAATGGCCGAAGTCTCGACGATGCTTAATGAACCTGAACGTCACATGAGATACTTTAGTAGCTCGGTGCAAAAACTTAGTGTTGAGTTCGGCGAAAGTACAGCGGTAATGGCAAAGGGTCTTTACCAGATTTTATCAGCAACCGTTGACGCAAATAAAGCGATAGGTGTTTTGCATGTGTCATCTAAAGCCGCAGTTGCAGGACTTAGCGACACAACCACCGCCGCTGACCTTATTACAACCGTTTTGAATAGTTACGGACTCGCAGCAGAAGAGGCTATTCGGGTAAGTGATATTTTGTTTGCGACCATTAAACGTGGAAAGACTACGTTTGGGGAGCTTGCACAATTCATGGGTAAACTCACTGCGGTGTCTGCCGAAGTTGGTGTATCGTTTGAAGAAGTGTCCGCTGTTATTGCGTTATTAACAAGAAATGGTATTAAAACCGAAGTTGCTGTCACTGCAATCCGGCAGGCACTTGCGTCTTTATTAAAACCGGCGTCGCAATCTGCTGAAAAGTTCCAGGAACTATTCAACATGTCGATGAATCCTGACGCAATAAAACGCATGGGCGGCTTGTCAGGCTTCCTACGCAAACTCGCAGAGGAATCATCTGAAGATATTGCGATGATGTTTCCAAACGTCCGCGCCTTAATGGGTGTGTTACCCGCTGCCTCGAATAGCGCGGATTTGCGAAGAGACGTTAAGGCTATGCAGGATTCAGCAGGGGCTACAGACGAAGCATTTGAAAAGATGTCAGAAACCGTTTCATTCCAGCTTGGCCGTCTGAAGCAATCGTTTACAGTGTTTTTACAAACTGTAGGTGAAGCATTAATGCCGGAACTCAAATCATTTATTGAGTGGTTTAATGAAGCCGCCGCAGGGGTGATAGGTTTTGTCAAAACCCAAAAGCCACTGATAAAAATGATTGCAACGCTTGCGTTCAAACTTGTAGCTGGTGGGGCGGCGTTATGGGCTTTTGGAAAAGCGATCAATATGACGATTATGGCGTTGTCTGCCACGATGGTTGTGCTTAAAGGTGTCGTCGCTCTTTTCAGTCTTTTAGTTGCCATTCCGAAGGTAGCGATTGCCGGATTAGCATTGCTAACGCTCAACCTAGTCGCAAGCCGTAACGAATGGAGCAAATGGAGTAACCATGTTGCCGATACGTGGGGAGCGATGAAAAACAATATGTCCGCTGCGATGACGGGCGTAATTGCCGCTTTACAGGCGGCGAATCTTGATCTTGCTATGGAGATATTAGTTGCTGGTCTGGAACTAATTTGGGAAGACTTTTGGTTCTGGATTAAGGATGGATTTAAGACAACCTTCAGTTGGATTATTCGGCAGTTTTCACAAATCACTAACGGAATTGCACGATGGTCAGTACAGGCTGAAAGTTTGTGGAATAAGTTATTTCCACCAGAACCTCCAAACATGGATCGAGGGAGTAACCAATGGCGGGAGTGGCGAGCAAATTGGGAAAAAAATAACCGCCAGGAGGCCGCAGAAATGCGAGCCAGGGCTAGAGCCGACGTACAGGCGGCGGGAGGTTTTGGCTGGGAAACAGAAGATCAAATGATTGATGACAAGATTTGGGACAAATATGTAAAAGGTTACGGCGAAAAGGTGGGGGCGGCAAAAGCTACGCAATTACAAAAACAAGCCGACATACTTACCAGTCTTGGTATGCGTATGGCCTATGACCCAAACTGGTCGCCGCAGGACGAAGCACGTGAAAAACATGCCCAGAAAATGCGTGGACTAGAGGCGAAATTGCACGGGCGTGTTAATGAAGCATTGAAACAGAAAGCGGAAGCGGATGCTCGCTACAACGCTGAAACCCAAAGATTTTCAGAAACTATGAAGGCGAAACGTGAAGAATTTGAAGAGCCTAACGTAACGATTCCTAACATAGACGATTTGGAATTGGGAAACGAAACGGGAGGAGGCCGTGCCGGTATTCTTCGGGGACTTACTGGAGCTTTTAATACAGCCGCCGCAGTCAGAGTAGCAATGTCTGCCATGCTCCCGCCGGTCGCTGCGGTAGACGAACGAAATGCGAGCGCAAACGAACGGTCGGCAGACATTCTCCAGAAAATTGACCGCAAACTAGCGGGAGTAGGATTGACTGAATAATGAGTACCACACTTACACCTCCAGCCGCGCCAGTTGAACTGTCGGCAAAAGGCTCGTTTACAATAGGCAACAGAGCAGGTTTCAACGAAGGCGCAACGGTTGTTGAAATCATTGGTAGTGGTGGATCAACACAAACCTACCGGCAGGGTGTATTTGAAAAACGGTATCGTGTGTTCGGTACAAATGACGACGAAGATGTAAGGCGTGAAGTACGCGCAACTGCACCAATTGTTTTGAACTCTTTGCCGCTTGCCACAATGGAAGTCAAAGCGGTAAACCACAATCTCTGGGAAGTTACTTGTCAGTATACGGCAGAAGAGTTTCAACGCCGACAAAGTACCTGGTCGTTTAACACGTCTGGCAGTACCACTCATGTAGGTTCGAGCCTTCAAACTCGCAATTCGGTAAGCTATTCAAATACGGGAGTCCCGAATTTTGGCAACGCAATCAACGTCACCGATAACGGCGTCGAGGGCGTGGATATTATCGTTCCGAATCTGACGATCTCCGAAACCCATAAGTACGAACCTGCGGCTGTCACTAGCAAGTTTATGGCAACAATTTCTCTTCTGACCGGACGAGTAAACAATGCCCCGTGGAGAGGCTTTGCGAGTGGTGAAGTGTTGTTCACCGGAGCATCTGGTAATTACAACGACAACATTGTGGCAATTACGTTTAACTTTGACATTCAGGCAAACACCACGGTCGGCGGGATGACAAAGTACGGCTGGGACTATTACTGGGTGTTGTATGAAGATGTCGAGGACACGGCAACAGGCGATGTCGTGAAACGGCCACGAGCCGGTTATGTCGAACAAGTGTACCCAGCAGGTAATTTCAGTTTGCTCGGCTTGCCGAACTACAACTACGCTACCAACGACCCAGGAAGCCTGTAATGACGAATGTACCAAAATTCACCGCTGGTCAGCCGCTTCCAATTAACCAAACCAACTGGAATCAAATTGCGGATGCTACCAACCATGTCAATAGAACCCGCACTACAAAAATGGCACAAAGGCCGGTTGCTTCTAGTTCACAGTCACTCGTAGTCAAACTAAAAAACACCGGAGAATCATCAATTGGGGCGAGAGAAGCTGTGTCAATTCAGACACCATTGCTAGACACAACTGGCATGAGTGCCAGCGACCCAGCCGTAATTAAAGCGACAAGTCAGTTTGCAGTTACTGGAGATATAGCGAAGTTTCAAGTAGGTGATGCGACCACAGCTGCGCAAGCAATTAATATTGGAATTTCTAAAAACGCTATAGCCGCAGGTGATATTGGTGATGTGGTTGTTGGTGGATTAGCTTACGCAAAAATAAATATTTCTAGTGCTGACGATGTAATAGCTAGAGCCAGCAATGTTGCTGGCATTTTAGATGGTACAACTGTGGGTTGTGCCGGTTGCCGGATTATTGCAAAACCTGTAGGTACGGGGACGCAAATCTGCTTAGTCGATGTAGGTATGTATCAGTCACCCTATGCGACAGTATATCGCTGTCTTTTGACCACAACACTAGCTGATACTGATACGACGGTTGCGGTTGATAATCTTACGGCAATGAACGGTCAGCCAGTGCCGACATATTACAGCGCAGCCGCTACTGCGACTGTAAATAATCCATTCGGGTTGCATGGTAATGACAACGATATTTGCATGATTTCGTGGAATAACACCGCAGACGCTTTCGATTTAATACAGGTGAAGTGCTAAATGGGTTGCTGTGGCGCAGCACCTGAAGGGTGCGACATACTTAGAGACGATTTCAGTCGAGATTCTCTGGAAACGCTTACGTATTCATCACAAAGCTCGTCAACCTACGGTTGGGACATCACAATGACCTCGACTCCGACTGCGTGTACGGTAGGTGATACTCTGAGTGGCGAGTCTCAGATGGATTATCAGTTGTATTCCTATTACGTGACGGGCGTATCCGGCACAACAGTATCTGTTGAATTTTTGTACGTAAACACGCCGGATGAATCGTTAGACCCCGATCCAGAAACTCAGGGCATCACATCTTTCACAGTTAAACGTCTGGGAAGCAATTATTCGGTATCCGATTCCACACAGCCCGCAAACTATCTTTACGGCATAGGCTCGGACGGACTGGTAGCGTCAAACACTGCCGGTCAGTACGGCGACAGATCGTGGCTTGAACTAACAGGACTGTCAGGTAAACAAAACTTCAAACTAAACGCAGTTATTCATCACTACGGTTCAACGGACCACACGTTGGAAATCCACACGATGACAACCGACGCTAATGTAGATGATTATCACAACGGAGTGAAGTTTGTCGATAACAGTTGTACTACCTGCACAACGACCAACCGCGCGCACGTGCAATTTGCTGGCAAGTATAAATACCCAACTGGCGCGGGCGGTAATGCGCGTAAACGTGATCCATTCAATAACCTATCGGGTAATAGATTTACGGAGATAGTTAGTTATCAATCAAGCGCAAACACTATCCCCGTCAATGGCGTGTACTACAAAGACGATAGTATCAATATCACCTATTGCCAGAAGGAATATCTCGAAAGCATCCAGTACAACAGGGAGAACCTGTCGCTAACACTAAATTATATTTCTGCGACGGTTACTGTTGGTATTGAAAACGGTTTGGCGTTGGTCGGCGCGGCAACAATGTATGGTCAAAACCCATCCCAAACAGGATATGGTGGGTCGGAATTATCTAATCGGACGTTTATAAACAACACAAAGCCGATCCAAGCGAAATCTCTCGTCGTGCAGTACAACGACGGGCAATCTGGGAAGGAAATCTGCGGTTCTTGTATTTCCGATATGACTTGTTCTGAATTACAGCTTTTGCCCCAATACATAGATAGTCGTGACCGTGATGTTGAACAGACTGTCTACGACTTAGGGTTTACTCCCTCGGAAGTAACAACGCATAGCATTGATAAAACAGTCACATACAACTCGTCCTCGGAAAAGCTATTGCAACAACCAGGCATTGGGTCTGCCGCAGAAGTGTGGAGAGGTGAATTTTATGTAATTCATTCGCACGGCAAATACTCCTACGCAATGATTGATGCAAAAATTGGTGAAATATATGGAATGTATTCGGAAATGGATGTGCAGTTTAATGCGTCAGATAGTTATACGGAAAACGGTTTTAGGGTCGGAATAGATTCGAGTGGTAACGGATACTATTCACTTTCAACTGATGCGACCATCCCTTCATCTGAAATGACGTATGACGCCAGAATTACAACGGGCAAAACCTATAAATTGGGTTGGTGTCTATTGCCGGTAAACGTATTACTGCCTCCAAGTGGCGACGAAACGGTAGTGTGGAGATACACCGCTTGGATCGAGGGAGAGGACTGGGTAATTGCATGACTTACGGAATTCCTCGCCCAACGGCAGTAAAAGGAAACGTAACTATAAAGGCCGCAAAACGTGGGCTAACTAAGAAAGAAGTACCCTGCTCAACATGTGTTGAAAGCAGTGATGTTAACACCAAACACTGTAGTGCTTGTACGAAAACGAAAACGCCGACTCCGTTGATTACTTTAACAGGGTTTGATAATGGAATAAATGGAAGTTATTCGTTAGGGTATTATCCCACTACTAAAATCACGCCGTTACTTAAACTAGGTGCAGTCGGAATTGATTTTGGTGGTGGAGCTTATTGTCGGTATGGCATGAAGGAAAGGCAAAACCTCGGAACGATTGATGCCCAGTGGCCGTTGGTGGTTAATTCTGACATAAACGGTAACTATCAAATTCCTCATTACGATTCTACACTGTTAAACGGCGAGGCAGGATTGTCATGCAGGAAAGTGGAATACGTCGTTGGTACTCAGGATCACACATGTTATGAGTGCGGAACAAGATATTATGACGAACCCTCCGCAATGTCCGCTGCTCTCAGAATGGAAATTATTTATCATGTCAAGCCATTAGTGGTCGAAATGGGGTACAGGCACTACCAAGATGCCAGTCATTGGTATCCTGAACGTGGAGGCGGAGGAACGTGGGAGTTCGGCAATCCGTGGAACGGGGGTTGGCGTCAAATCGTTGCAGCTCGGCGTTTTGAGGTGGCCGCTGGTATTACTTTGGTAATACATCGTACAATCGCCACCACGGAGATAGGGTTTAATGGGTATAACTCTTCCGAAATCGGAAGCCTACCAATCGATTCTGCTGTCTACCACGCTGATATTGCAAAGTCTTCTACCTCTACGGATAAGTGGTTTAATCCGCTTCTTGAGTGCTTTGGGATAAATACCACGATGGAGTTAGTCGCTAAAACAATTAAGTCTGACAGCCTAATTAAAAATCACATGTCGGTTAGTAAACGAGGCAGACCAAATTGTTCATTTGCACCAGTTCAATCGCCACCGTTTGTAACTCAGCAGACAGGGACGTTGTTTAACCAAGTAAACGATTTTGGCACGGCAGGCACAGTTCAGCTGTCTACGTCAGAGGCAATTCTGGACATATTTTTAGGGGATGATTTTGCGGCCGAAATAGAAGCCGATGCGTCATGTACGGTGACGGATGGATAAAACAGTCATAACCTGCGATCAATGTGATTTTACGGTGGCGATCCCGACAAACGGATTTCCGTTTTACTGTCATTGCGGAAACGTCGTACACAAAGACGGCGAAGAATTACCAGCCTTAACGAAGCGACTTAAAAACTTTGCAAAAGCCTCGGTCAAACACGCCGCTAATGGTTTCAAACGTACGCCGGATGACATACTCGAAACACGCAAAGCAGAATGTGCTAAATGTGAGCATAACAATGGTAAGACCTGCAATAAATGCGGCTGTCAGCTAGTGGGCTGGCCGAACAAACTTGAATGGGCAAACGAGTCATGTCCGGTTGGAAAATGGTAATAAATAATCGCATTGCGAATTAAATTAACAGCCGCAAACAAAACGGTTTTTAGAATAAAGTAAAAGGAGTTTCAAATGGCAATCAAGACTTGGACAGGGACGGATGCGACAAATCCAACGTCGTTTAATACGGCGGCGAACTGGGATGATGATGCTGTGCCTGGTGCTGGTGACACGCTTGTTTACACTGCAAACTACAACAATTCGTGTTTAATAAACCTTGATTCAGGCACAACGGCGTATTCAAAAATAATTGTTGAAGAAGGATATTCAGCAAACATTGGTTCGCCTACGAACAGGTTAATATCGGACGTGTCTTTGTTGGAATACCACGGATCAGGTATTGCGTATTTTCAGGTCGGAAGCGGCGGTATTAATACCATCGTTACGAATTCAGGCGGTGATACTCAGGGAAATTACGGAGTCCACATTAGCGGGACTATTGCGACGCTAACTGTTTCCGGTGGCAACGTAGCTCTGTGTAATGAAACCTCAGATTCCGGCGCGGTGACCAATGTGAGAGTCTCTGGAGGCTATGTTTGCTTAGGTGCGCAACTGACTTCGATTAGCACCGTTAATATCACGGGCGGCAAGGTCTTAACCCGCAAATCTGCCGGTACTGTAAAGATATACGGTGGTAACTTTGAAACCGCCGAGGACGCCGCTATAAGCACGAAGCTGACCTCGTATGGTGGAACTTGCACGATGAACGGAACAGGCACTGTGGCCGACATAGAAGCTAATGGGGACGCCTCAACTGTTATTGATTTCACTAAGCAGGGTGTTGC
>CEOU01186104.1_pt1 | contig 11821 bp, 13 predicted proteins | sample 530731 | NCBI WGS metagenome assembly CEOU01 (sample SAMEA2620894, study PRJEB7988) | marine metagenome | isolation source: saline water (ENVO:00002010), including
AAAAAGTATAGTTTATATATAATAATATAATAAAAAAGATGAGTTTTGCGACTTATATTAATAATTTTAAACGGGATGGTATAAAAGTATTAGATGGAATAAGTGAATCGAAATATGCGAATTTAATAAAAAAGGCAAATGAAGCTTATTATAATAATTCCCCTTTGATGACAGATAATGAATTTGATATAATAAAAGAATATTTCGAAAGTAAATATCCCGATAATCCAGTATTAAAAAATATTGGTGCTCCAATAACGAAAAACAAGGTATTATTACCATATAATATGCCTTCAATGGATAAAATAAAGCCAGACACGGATGCTTTATCAAAATGGATGAAAAAATATACAGGAGATTATGTATTATCTTGTAAGTTAGATGGCGTAAGTGGTATGTATTCAACCGAGAATAATAAGGAAGAGTTATATACACGTGGAGATGGTAAAATAGGTCAAAATATAACACATTTATTATCAGTATTAAATTTACCAAAAGTAAAGGATATAGTAGTTCGTGGTGAATTTATAATAAAAAAAGAAGTATTTAATGAAAAATATAAATCAAAATTTTCAAATTCAAGAAACTTGGTATCTGGTATAATAAATAGTAAATCAATAGATAAAAAAATAAAAGATATGGATTTTGTAGCGTATGAAATAATAAAACCGGTATTAAATCCGAGTGATCAAATGAAATTATTAGAAAAATTAGGATTTAAAACAGTGCGTAATGCGGTATTTGTAAGTTTAACAAATGAATTATTATCTCAAATGTTGATTGATTGGAGAAATAATTATGAATATGAAATAGACGGTATAATAGTGAGTAATAATAAAATTTATACTAGAACAGATAAAAATCCCGAACATTCATTTGCGTTTAAAATGGTAATATCAGAACAAATAGCAGAAGCAAAGGTAGTAGATGTAATATGGAACGCTAGCAAAAGTGGATATCTAAAGCCTCGAGTTCGTATTGAACCAATAAATATAGGTGGTGTAAGAATAGAATATGCTACAGGATTTAATGGAAAATTTATAGAAAGTAATAAAATAGGTATAGGTGCGGTAATTCAATTAATAAGAAGTGGAGATGTAATACCATATATAAAATCAGTAACAACTGAAGCGGAGGAAGCGAAAATGCCAAATGTTCCATATCATTGGAACGAAACAAAAGTAGATATAATATTAGATAATGTAGAAGATGATATGACCGTATTAGAAAAGAATATAACAAGTTTCTTTGTAGGTATAAAGGTAGAAGGATTATCAACAGGAAATGTAAAAAGATTAATGAATGCGGGTTATGATAGTATAATAAAAATAATAAATATGAAAAAAAAAGATTATGAAGGAATAGAAGGATTTCAACAAAAAATGATAAATAAAATATATGATGGTATAAAAGAAAGATTGAAAGACTCATCATTAGTAGATATAGTAGCGGCGTCAAATATCTTAGGAAGAGGGATAGGAAAACGTAAATTGGAACCTATATTTGAGAAATATCCAAACTTATTTACATTATTAATTTCAAATGAAGAATTAAAATTAATGTTATTATCAGTAAATGGAATAGGTGAAGAAAATGCGAATAGTATAGTAGAAAATATGAAAAAGATGAAGGTATTTTTAGCAAAAGCCAATTTATTATACAAACTGTGTGAAAAATCTGAAAGTAAAATAACAGAATCAGATTCAATAAAGGTAAAAGAGCATGTATTAAATGGAAAATCAATAGTAATGACAAAGATAAGAGATAAAACAATATTATCAGCATTAGAAGAATATGGTGGAAAATTAGAAAATAATATAACAAAGAAAACATTTGTATTAATAACAAAAAGTCTGGATGATGTATCATCAAAAACAAATAAAGCAAAAGAACTAGGAATACCAATAATGGTTCCAGAAGAATTTATAAAAAAATATTTGTAAAGTTATCTAATTATTTCATTATGACATGGTGGTATAAGGTAAATATCAGTTTTGTTTGAAAAACGCACACGTTTTTTATTAGATTTTATAACATGTGTAGGATATAAAGGTTTTATAAATAAAACATTAACATGAGGTGTTAATTGTCTAATACAGTTCATTTTTTATATTATTAGGATATAAAAAATGAAAATACTTTAAATATATGATGGTAATATATCAATATCAATTAAATTAGTAGCATCATCTTTATCATATAAAAATTGTTTAAAAAAATCAAATTTTAATTGATTTTGTGGAGTGTGATTATGAACAGTTCTAGCAATCATTTTATATAATTTAAATTCAGGGTATCTTTCTTGACCATTTTTTTTATATAAAAGGTTTTTATCATTATCATCGAGACACCATCTATAAATAGTTTTTTGTAGTTCATCATATTCGTTAATATTATCATCCGGAATAATAAAATCATAAATAGAACAACCAAGTCTGCATAAATCAAAACTCATATTAGGCTCAAGTCTAGGTTTAGAATCATTAAAAAAAGGTTCAATATTATATTGTGAGTTAGCATCACCACTAGGTGCGAAACTATCACTACAATAAATAGTTTTATTAAATTTATATATACTACGTCCAAAATCAATAATTTTGTATATTTTACCGTGTGTTGGAACCTTATATATAAGATTATCAAATTTATAATATATAAACTCTATATCAGTATTAATATACATAACGTTGTTGGTATGTAAATCATTATGTGTAAATGAGAACATATGTTGAAAAGCAATAAGTGACATGATAATTTGCATAAGTGCGCTAGCAGCAATATCAATAGATATAGAATTGGTAGTAAATAAATCATCAAATGTTCCATCACATTTTTCAATACAAATCATTTGAACAGGAAAATTATTAATATATGCGTATTGTTCATTATCTGAATCATCTGTATATAACAAAGAATCTTCATCAGAATCTTCATCGGAATCAGTTTCCCATATAGATTCTGATGAAGATTCATCATTTTCAGAATCAGTAGTATATGCGATAGAACTGTTTTCTGAGTCAGAATCATTATTCGATTTAGAATTCTTATTTAAATTATTATTATATATGATATAATTATCAATATCATTGTCATTATTTTCATTACTAATATCATCTGTAATAAGTTCATGAATAGAAATAGAAGAAATATTATGATTATTTTTAGAAATTCGTAATTTTAATTTATTAGATCTAGAATCATTATTAAAATTACACAAGTTAATATTTTCTAATGTAAATAATGTATTAATATTATCATTAAAAAAAGATGAACATGATAAAAATTCAATGTCGTCACTAATAATATATTTATATTTTTCTTGAATCCCTAAATATGACCCATAAAAGTCAAGAGAATTAATAAGACCATGAGTATGTAATGTCATACTATTAAGATAACAAAAGAATGAATCAACATAAGCACAATTATTATAATTCTTAATTTTATTAAATACATTATGTGATATATCAATTGAAATGTTATCAGGATATGGTAAATTATGTATGATATCAGAATTACTAGTATATTTACCTACCATATATCTAACAGGGTCAAGTAATGGAGAATATTTAATAAATACATCTTTTAATAATGGATTTGAAGAAATATCAGAAACAGTATTTAAATTTTCAATATGATACTTGTGATTTAATTGTATAGAATTGAAATTTTTACTAGATAATGTAAATAATATATCATAAATAGGATTATAATTTTGTATTTTATCTATAATAAAAGGATTATAGTTATCTTCTCCTTCTAGGGGAAAAGTTTGTTCTAAAGATTTTAAATCAATATGTTTTTTTTTATGATATCCTATAGAAAATTTATTAGTCATTATAAAGAATATTATAAGAATTAATTATATTTTTATATAATATTTTGAACAAATATTAATATGGTATGCGTTTAGAATGTTTAGTATAAAATGTTTAAATATTATAAATGTCTCTAGAATTAAAAAAATTTAATATGCGTGAAATAACATTTAAACCGAATGAAAATAAAGGACCAGTAATAGTAATGATAGGAAGACGTGATACAGGAAAATCATTTTTAGTAAGAGATTTATTATTTTATCATCAAGATATTCCAGTAGGAACAGTAATGTCAGGTACAGAAGCAGGAAATGGTTTTTATTCAGCGCATGTTCCCAAATTATTTATTCATGAGGAATATAATACAACATTAATAGAAAATATTTTACGTCGTCAAAAAACAGTATTAAAACAGATGAATAAAGAAATAGAATTATATAAAAAAGCCTCAATAGATCCTCGTGCTTTTGTAATATTAGATGATTGTTTATATGATCAATCTTGGACTCGTGATAAAATGATGAGATTATTATTTATGAATGGTCGTCATTGGAAAATTATGTTAATAATTACAATGCAATATCCATTAGGTATTCCACCAAACTTAAGAACAAATATAGATTATGTATTTATTTTACGCGAACCATATTTGACAAATCGTAAAAGAATTTGGGAAAATTATGCGAGTATGTTTCCAACATTAGAATCATTTTGTTCAGTAATGGATCAAACAACAGAAAATTATGAGTGTCTAGTTATAAATAATAACGCAAAGTCAAATAAATTAAATGATCAAATATTTTGGTATAAAGCTGAAAATCATCCAAGCTTTCGTTTGGGAGCCAAAGAATTCTGGGATATATCAAAAGATATGGGTTCAGATGATGAAGATGAAGCATATGACCCAAATAAATCAAAAAAGAAGACAGGTCCTTCAATAAATGTGAAAAAAAGTAAATGGTAGATTTACCATATAAAAATATTATATGGTAAATTTAAAAATTATGTGTCATATAAAGATTCATCAACATAAATTTCATCATCATCATCGTCATCGTAAATTTCATCATCACATATATTATTACCAAATCGGTTGGTTTCTTCATTAATTATAGGGACAGTATTAAGTCTAGGTGTTAGGTCATAAACGCTAGGATATATAGTATGTCTTTGAAAAGATAATGGTGTGGTATGAAAAGATAAAGGTGTAGTATTAAATGATAATGGTGTAGTATTAAAAGCTAATGGTGTAGTATGAAAAGATAATGATGTAGTATGAAATGAGAATGGATTGATACGGGTATTATTAAATAAACAATTTTCTATAATTGAAGTATTTTCAATTTGAGATACCATATCGTTCATAATATTTCTAATAGTGTCATTATCGTTATTTACTTCTATAGGGCTATGATCAATATTCATATTTTCAATACCATTAAGAAAATCATTATCAATCGGGTCAATACTACTACTTAAAATAGTGTTACTATAATTATTGATAACTAGACTATTATTACTAGAAGTGGTAGAAGTGGTAGAAGAACTAGAAGAGCTGGTTTCGTGTATAGTTCTAATAGGTTTGGTATATAGTATTTTTTCAGTATTTCCATTTTTAGTAACAAATGAATAATACTTTTTATTGTTTTCTATATTAATAATTTTTCTCCCAAATGAAGGGGTCTTTTTTATAATGCTATACATAGCATTTTTTAATTTAATTCTATATGAATGTTTTTTACTGTTATCTAATGAGTATGTATAATATAAATAATATAATAATTCAGTTTTTAATTCTTCAATCAAAATATTATCGGGAAAGTCATGGTCAATATTCATTTTTTCATTATATGGTATTAACATATCATGTACATGATCAATAATATCTTCAGAATCTTCATTTTGAATAAATTGTTTAATATAATTATCACGTATAATAACTTGATTATTAGTTTCAAAAACTTTAATATCAAAATTAGACAAAAAATACTGATGAATAATAATAGGAACATTAATAAATGTATTTTTCATAGCAAAATAAATATTATACAAATCAGAACGTGTAAAATCAATACCATCATATGGATTACGTGGAATTAATGAGTGACTATGAAAATCAGGAGAATTACATATAGATGAAATAATAATTTTGGAAAGATCATGCAGTGTAAATAGATATACATTTGTATTACTAAAAAATTTAAAACAATTTTTTTGTGATTCAACAATAGGGTTTAAATATAAATCATTATCAACTTTAGTTTTATAGTAAGAACGTTTAACTCTATTTACAAAATTATATAATACATACCACGTGTGTTGGATTTTATAAAAGAAATCTATAATATTATTTTTCCCAATTTGGTTTAGAAATATATTATCGAAACAGTTGGTTTTTAATATATCAATTTTACTATGTGAATTATCAAATAGCATATTAGATATAATAAAATTAGAATGTGTTAAATCATTTTCAGGAGTACTGAAAATATTGTCTATATATGTGGAATGTAACCCAATAGGTGCTTTATCAAAATTAAACTTAATGTCAATATTAAGTTTGGGAATAAAAAGATTATGACCAATAAGATTAAATATTTTCATATTATTTTAGCTAATATATCTATTATTAAAATTTTATATCTGTTTTAAATATATTAAACAAATGTTGAAAATAGCTCATCGTGGTTATTCTGAAATTTATAAAGATAATACATTAGAAGCATTTACAGAAGCAATTATAAACAATTTTGATATGTTAGAATTAGATATTCAACTTTGTAAAGATGATAAAATAGTTATATTTCATGATAAATATTTGAATTCTAAATTAATAAGTGAATATACATCAGAAGAGTTAGAAGAACAAGACGTATTATCATTATCAAAATTTTTTAATTTAATAGATACTTACAAAATCCAAGTATATTTGGATATAAAAGGAACAGACTTGAATATAGTGCCTATATTAATAGAATTATTAAAAAATACAGAAATAGTAAATATAAAAAATATATATGTAGCTAGTTTTAATCGTAAAATAACAGAAGAATTATATAAATCAAAATTAAGATTTTATATAGGATATATTACACATAGTAATTATACAAATATTGAATGGGATATTTTAATAAGAAATGTAGATTTTATAAGTATAAATTGGGAAGTATTAGATTCTAATACAATTGAATACTTACAACATTATTCAAAGATAATATTTGTATATACTTGTAGAAATAAACAAGAATTAAATGAAATAAAAAAGTTTAATGTAGATGGTATAGTATCAAATATAATAATATAAATTTAATGAGCGTATTATATAATTCAATTTAATTATATAATAATAAATTAATCATCTTTTTCGGAACCAGTCATTAGTTCATCTCGTAATTGCGTAGATTCAGTAGTAAGAACTTCTCGTGATTCAAAATCAACATTTTCTTTAACACCACTTAGGTTACCATCGTCGTCAATATTCTGTGTAAGAACGTTACCGCTATTCTTTGCTTTTTCAATGTTTTCCATAATAGCCTTTTTCTTAGTTTCTCGGACTCTTTCTTCAAACTGTTTTTTAGCCATTTCTTCATTTTTAATTTTTTCAGAATGAAGTGCGTTAAGTTCTTCTTCCATATGTTCTACACGTCCGGTTTTATATGCGTCAGGGTCCCAAGGAATCCATACTCCAACAGGTCCAACATAAATATCATGGTTAGGGTCATATTCCCTCATCTTTTTACATTTATCTTCAGCTTCTTCTTGAGTATTATAAACACCTCTAATTTTTAATCCCCTAACAGAAGTCTGAAACGCATGTTCCCTGTTGAATTGAGCATTCAATTTATCTTCTTGTTTATCCATAAAATTTTTATAATCATCTTCGATGCCAGATTTCTTTAATTTATCAGATTCTTCTTTAACAAAATCATTAAAGTCTGCGATAAGTGTTTCTACATTAAAGTTATGTTTATATGCAATAAAGTGTATAAACTCGAAATATCGTTCCATTGATTTAGAAAACTCCCAGTTTTTTATAAATTGATCGAAAAGGTAAGTTTCCCTTTTTTTAAGTATTTTTTCAGGTGAAACAAAGGACATGCATGCGAATTTTTGACCACTAATAGGTGGGTCTTCGTCACACAAGTCAACATATTTAGAGTTCGAGCTTCCATCAGCATTTAGTTTCTTTTCAAATGATGACATTTTAGGAATATAATAATTTATATTATAGTGTATTTAAGTGTTTTTAATTAAATTTTATAAATTTAATAGATTACAATATATTTTGTTATATTATAATATATAGAAATGCTCGATTTGAATGAGTTAGTAAAGCGTGCTATTAAGTACTTAATCGAAGGTTTAGTTGTAGCTCTTGCTGCTTTCGCTATACCAAAGAAACAATTAAATGTTGAAGAAATTATTATAATTGCTTTGACTGCTGCTGCCACATTTAGCATTCTTGATGTATTTATTCCTGCTATGGGTTCTTCCGCTCGTGGTGGTGCTGGATTCGGTATCGGCGCTAACTTAGTAGGTGGTCTTAAGATGGTAGCTTAATTAATTTAATGTATTTTATTGATAATAATAATCAATAAAATAATAACTCATAAGAAAATATAAAAGGATTTTACATATTTTATTATAATGGATATAATATCAAGAGATGAACAACAAGATATATTAAGATTGAATAATGAGATAGCATTACTACGAGAACAAGTAAAAACATTAAAAACACGTTTAGCAAAATATACAAATAATGATCGACATAAAAAATACTATCAAAACAATAAAGATAAAGTAAAACAAAATGCTAAAAAATATATAGAAAAACTAAAAGAAGAAAACCCTGAAAAACTAAGAGAATATAGACATAAAGCATATTTAAATCGTAAAAGGCGTGAGTCTGAACAAATTGATTATGCGTCGTAATATGGATTATCATGAATTTTCATACCACAATATTCTTGTGGGGCTTCTTTATAATCTACAGGATTATGTATGCCGGCTTCTTTTGCGGCTTCTAATAAAAATTTAAAATTACTCCAAAATTCACTTTTATGTCCAATTGATTTTGACATAATATGTGCTAATTCGTGTATAGCTACAAAAGTTAATGTGTTTTCATCAATTAAATTATTATTATTACCTTTCTTTTTATTTAAACAAAATGCTACTTTTTCGCCTTTATTTTCACTATAAGCAGTGTAACTACTAGTAGGTAAAGTTTCTGTAATTTTTGTAGGATTAAAGTTTTGTTTTAATCTTTGTGTATTTTCTTGTTCTGGGTATTTATCACTAACATAATAAACCAATTTTTTACATTTTTGTGTAACTTTTGCTAATAAATCCGCAGCATTTGATATATTATCTCTTTCTCTTACACAATATTTATTACCATCAACATCAGATACAATACATTTTAATTGAAAACTTTCGTAACTATCTTTATAAATATATAAACTAATTATTAATATAAATGCGATTATAAAATACCCTAAAATGTTTTCGTTATTCATTATATATTGTTAATATATTAATGTTTTACACGTAAATAATATTATTAAATATAAAATAATATTATTGCATAATTAAAATTTAGTTACCAATACCAAGATCCTTGATAGAAGTATCAGCCTCAATTGTGCTTTGGTTCCATGGTCCAACATTTACCTTGGGGACAGGTGGTTGAGCACGAAGTTGAAGATTAGCATTTTTCATAGATTGACCGATAGTATCAAGACCAATATGATAACCGGCTTCTAACATATCAGGCATTTTTACACCTTCATCGCTTACAGAAGCGGGGTTCAAGTCCTTCCACTCACTATTCTTATCCTTAGGTAATAAATCTACAGGATTTGCAACAGGTTGAAGAGCGTAACCAGATTCAGCTTTACCTTCAGCAGGTTTAGGTTCTCCTTCTTTAGGTTCTTCATCGGCTTTCGCCTCAGCGTCCTCACTTGTGCCATCTTCCATTAAATCGCGAACAAGTAGTTTCTGTCCATTATAGGTCATTAAACCCCAGACAATAACAAATGAAATTATTAATACTAAAATAAACTTAGATGAAAAAAGTTTGCCGACTACACGTTGAATATCCTTAAACATATTTTTGTTTATATAAACGACTGATAAAAAAAAATAACTAGTATGTAAATTTGCTAAAATATAATTAATTAGTTTCACTTAGAATACTATCATTATCTAAATCACTATTATCACTATCATCAATATCATTCAACATATATGTATTTTTTATTTGTTTAGCTTCTAAATAAGATGAAAGTGCCATTTCTTTCGCAATTTTAGCTTTTTGCCGTGCGTCGCGATACATCTGATAATATACCTCATTTGGTTGTTTTAATATAACAGAATCTGGTGATAATTCTTCTAAATTAAATACGACTTCTTCTATTGTATTTTCTGTATTTACATTAATTTCATTCTTATTTGTTTCACTATTCTCCATTTCATGATTTTCTATTTCATGATTTTCTGTTTCATCATTCTCTATTTCATGATTTTCTGTTTCATTATTCTCTATTTCATGGTTCTCCATTTCATGATTTTCTGTTTCATTATTCTCTATTTCATGGTTCTCCGTTCCATGATTTTCTGTAGAAATTCCTAAATCATATTCATCATTATTTACAATTTTACTATTATTTGATGGCTCTGTAGAATCTTTTGTTTCTATAGTAGATTCATTATTATATTCATCAATGTTATCTTGTATATGTTCTGTATTATCATCTTCATGTATGTTATTAGAATCAGTATTATTATCATCTGTAATTTTTACAGTGCTGCTTTTTTCATCATCATATGTTGAAAAGTTAGTTTTAATAATACACTTATTAAATAATTCAATGGGTTTAATAACTAAAACTTGTTTTAATTCTAATTCAATTTGAAAACTTCTAGCTGAACATTTTATACTTTGCACTTCTAATATGGTCATTAATTGTGTAGTATCATTTATATTATTAAAATCAACAATATTTTCGTTTTCATCGTAAATTTTAATACTAGGTTTTTCTAATGCTGTTGGTATATTAGTTCTAATTAAATAAAATTTACCAGATTTATAAAGTTTAACTGGTGATACAAAATAGTTTTCAACATCTGCGAGTTCCATATCCCCATCAAACCATTCATTTCTATGTTGATAAATATAATTAATACAAGTTTGTTCTAATTTTTCAATCCATTGAATTATAAACTCATCTTCTGCTGTAAACATTAAATCCGTGTAATATCTTCTACCGTTTTTAATAATACCTTGTTTTGTATAACAAGGAGGTGGTTGAATATATAATGGTAATTTATCAACCTTTAATCGTATAGAATAAGAACCATTTGCGATTAATGTAGGTCTTGATAAGGTTAATTTAGAAAAATCAAAAGATTGTAATTTTTCATTTGTATCGTAAATTTTATCCATAATAATATAAAAAATACAATTTATCTCTTTATCTGTTTATTACAGTTTATTATTTAAATAAAGCATTCGTTTAGTTATAAAATTATATTTATAATTATTTATAAAATATGAAATGAAAAATTTACGAGATAGCTTTATAGGATTTTTTCAAGATGAAAATATAAAAAATGATATAAGAGAAATAGTAAAACCAATATTTAATACTATATTTGATGAATTAAACATTTATGTATGGATAGTATGTATTTATAGTATTTTTTTAGTATTTATTATTTTAGCTAATTTATTTCTTTTATTGCGATTATTAAGATTATCAAATAAAGTAAGTTATATAGATTAAAATCTTATATTATAATATAATGCCATCATATAAAAAAGGTAAAAAACAATCGAAGAAGCCAGCTTCTAGAAAAATCAAGAAGGGCGGTAGCTTTTGTAAAATGGTCGGTTGTGCCGATAAAGAAGAACCAGTTAGTCCTGAAAATGAAGATATCAGTGACTCCCTAGAAGAAGATAAAGAAGTATCTCCTAGCCCTGAAGAAGATGAAGAAGT
>CEOU01009242.1_pt1 | contig 11774 bp, 17 predicted proteins | sample 530731 | NCBI WGS metagenome assembly CEOU01 (sample SAMEA2620894, study PRJEB7988) | marine metagenome | isolation source: saline water (ENVO:00002010), including
CAATCAGTTACCATTGTAATTGCAACAACTACGCCTTTTGTTGGTTGTAAATCTTTACCAGTACCTTTTATATAAACACTACCAGCTTGTCCCATTGTAGCGTTTTGTGCTTCTTGGACTGTATATGAATGCAGTCCTTTTCCTTTATTACCAGCCATTTTATTCTCCTTTCGAGTTGTACTTTAAGCTCTTGGCTGAGCGTGAATGTACTATTTTATTTTTTCTTAGCTTTTCTTTTTCTTTTAGCTTTATTCTTTTTGCTGTTAGGAAATCCTTTTTTCATTTCCCTATAATTCTTTGCAGAAATTGTACTTTTCTTTTTTGAGCGACTTGTCCCTGCTTTTTTTCTTTTATTTATATTTCTATATAAAGACATATAAAACTCCCTAAAAGTGTCCTACCCAACCACAGGGAGGGAAGCTCTCGCGGTCAGGCAGGACTATTTTATTTACGCGTCAGTGTCTACATCATCAATGTCAGCAGCTACTCCGCCAAATCCCATAGCGTACCAAGAGGTACCATCTGTAGTGATTTGAAATCTAGCTCCAATACTTGATGCACTTGCACCAAACTGAACACCATCTTGGCCTGTACTAACAGCTTCAGTGTGACCTATTTCTACAACATAAAATAAGTCACCATCACCTGTAGTAGCATGACCGCCTTGAGGAACTCCATAACCATTTATTTCAACTGCATCACCTATCGTAGTTAAAATAAACTCAGCATTCCATCCAGCTAAGCTAGTTGACAGTTTTGGAAGATTAATAACATAAGCACCAGTACCTTGAGCTACAAAAAACTGTTTACCAGAATCTGAAGCGACAAGTTCTTTTGCCTCTGTTATTGTTTCTGCAATAGGACTACTGAAAGGAATAGAAGGTGCTATTTTTGCATTAGCCATCATCTACCTCCTTACGCTGCTTCAACTACAATAACAAAAGTCGCTTGACCAGCATCTGGAGCAGCATCGTTTTCAATCTCGATAGTTTCTCCTTCTTCGATTATGTTATTGCTTGTTGGAGTTACAACTCCTGAAGCACCAATAGCTGAACTTGCAGCTATTTCATGAGTTCCACCCATAGTGCCAGCAGATGACTTTAATGTTAATGTAGATTTAGCTGTTGTCAGAGCTACATTCATAACCCATCTAACTTCTAAAACTTTACATTTCCAAGGAGCTACAGCATATACAGTTCCTGCAGAACTTAAAGCAGGACTGTCTACTACCATTACTTGCTTGTTTTGAAAGTTATCAGCTTTATTACTTCCGTACATTGGATTACTCATCAGTTAACCTCCTAAGACCAGATAGCGTGGCATTCAGGCATTGTCCATTCCATACCAGCTTCTGTTAAGATTTGGTCTACTCGTCTGTCGACCCCAGAGTTCTCAAGTGTTTGCACACCTACGTAGACTGATGTGTCCCTATTAAGACCATTTCCAACTAGAGGTCTATAGGCACAATAATTCATACCAATACCTAGCATTTTAACATTTGTACCATCTAGGTGTATATTTCTAGCAACATTCATGTCACCGTATACAGTAGAAATAGTAGAAATGTCAACACCAAATACTTTCTTCTTGCCTGTCATAGCCATATCTGAACGTAAGTTAGAAGACTGCTCAAGATTATTCTTGAAGTATCCACTTAACTTATGTAGCCAGTTATATGTAGCTGTATCACAGAAGAAAAGAGTTGCACCTGATGTGTTATATCTAGGGTCTAGATAACTTGACATATCATCAAGGAAATCATCTTGAGTTTTAGTATTTGTATCTAAACTGAAGACATTACCGTAGTTTTGAATAAAATCTACAGCACCTTGAGTGTACATAATGCCATTAGCATCTGTATATTGAGAACCAAATAATAATGATTGCTCAATGTCATACTTATGCTCAATAAGCTTTTCTTTCCAGATTCTAGCCCATTCATTTCCTTCATACTTTAGAACTGTTGCTCTAGCAGTATTTGTCATTGCACAAGATGTTTTCCAGATTTGAGTCTGTCCATATCCTGTACTAAAAGGCTGGTCTTTCCAAGTTTCTGGATAACCAGTACCTTCACCAAATGCTGAACCAACAACATAGCATCTTTTAGGTTCAAGTGATGAATGAATTACTTCGCTGTGAACATCAGCTTCTGCAGTAGTTGCATCAGCAAAAGAACAGAAATCTACAGCAGCTCCTGAACTTCCTTTTACCATTTCACATTTTAAAATAACATATTCGCCAGAATCAGTTACTGAAGCTACTCTACCAACTACAAAGTCAGTTTGAACTCCAGGCACACCATTTGCACCTATGTTAAATTTAACTAGATTTCCTGGCAAGAAAAATGAAGGCTTGGTTCCAGTAGCACCAACATCAATTTTCCCATTTGATTGACTATATACGTTTTGAATATTACCAGCAGATAGGTAGTCTGTACCCATTTTAAAGTAATATGTTTGACCAGCTGCAATAAGTCCATCGGCTACACTAGCGTCTGTTGTTCCTACTGCAGATGATGCACCATGAGCTACTACATAAGCATATCTCTTATGCCATGAGCCTCTTCTTTCTGTGTATTTGAATTTAGGGTCGTCACATGGTTTTTTTCCAACCTTACTTACGAAACGAAAGAACGGGTCTTGTGCAATATTTAGTTCGGAAACTCTAGAACCAAAATTGTACTTTCTCCGTAAATCGCCTGTACTAAGTTCAGAACCAACACGCTGTCCACTACTAACATTCGTAGACTTTGGGTCTGCACCAGGTGACAAATTCGATAATGTAAAATTATCAGCCATTTGTAATCTCCTTTGCGATTAGTGAGATTACTTAGCTAAACAAGTCGGAAATACCTCCGTCGCTTTCTGCAAGCTGGTCAAATATGCTATCATCTACTGACTTAGTAGGAGCTGGAGCACTATTAGTTCCACCTTGAGATGTCGGAATATTTCTAGCCTCTTGCATTTGGCCAAGCATCTCGTTTTTGGTAGAATTAGCTACATTTTGTGCGACTGTATCTTTGTTTAAGAGGTAATACATATCATCATAAGTAAACTTTCTATCTCTAGCATTAAGCACCATTGATTTAAAATCTTCCTCAGACATATTATGTTTTTCCATAAACTGTTTTGCCTCAGCAATATTTTGAGTCTGTTGTGCTATCCTTTGATTTTCAGCTTTTTCTTTAGTTAAAATATTATTAACCCTTTTTTGCACTGTAGCATCTACCATTTGATTAAGTACTTTTGCAGATTCAGAATTAGTATCTGTCACTGCCTCATGTCCATCAAATACAAAATCCTCTGAAAGATTCAATTGATTTTGAACTGATGTAGGTGTTTGACCACCATTCTGTAGGTAGTTTCGAATAGTATCCACAAGGCCACTATCTCGTTTCATGAAGTCGACCAAAGGTCTAATAGGCTCTAACTCTTTGAGTTGGCCATTTAATCTTTGAGCTTCACGACTGGAATCTTTATACCTTTTTTCCCAGTCAGTACCATCTGTTGCTACAGGGTCAGCTTGTGGCTGAGTTGCCTGCTCTACTTCTGGTTCTTTTGTTGCTTGTTGAACTTCCCCTTGAGGTTGAACTTCGTCTGTTATAGCTCCATTCACCTCGTTGTCCAAAGCATTAAAGAACGAATCACCAGAGCCAAATACGCCTTCTTCAGCTTGAGCTTCAGTTGGCATTGGGTTACTAGTATTCTCTTCTATCATAATTTTCCCTTTATACTAATTGTTAATTTAACTTATTTATCTTCCTTAGGCAAGTTATTTAATAAATTATTTAGTTTGTCTTTACTCTCAGCTAAATAATCTTTACTATCTTCCCTAATTTTTTGTTGCAATATTCTAGTTTCATTTCGTTCAATAGATTGTGCAGCTTTAGTTTCAGCTGCCTTTCTATTAACTTCCATTTCACCTTGCATAATTTTGCCTTTAATACCAGCTTGAACAAGTTGTCTTTCCAGAGTTTCAATTGTTCCTTCTTTATCTTGCATACCTTTTTCAAGACTATCAATTTGACTTTTAAGCTGTGAGTATAATGATTTACGTGCTGCAATCTTATCTTTTTGCTTAATATCTGTTTCAGCTAAGACAGCAATGTCATCAACAACTCCCATATTCAATAATTCTTTTAACTCTGCTAAATATGCCCATCTATTTACTGGTAATGTAGAGCCTCCTATAATTCTAACATCAAATTGTGCAGAACCATAGTCTAAATATTTACCAATAGCTTCACCCATATCATTATACATAGGAATATTTATTTCTATTTGTTTTTCTTCTCGTAATGAGTTAGGCTGTACTATTCTAAATACTTTATGAGCTTTATATATAGATTGAGAATATTGCTTAACAACTTCTCCTACTTTTCTAAGTGCAGGCTCAACAGAATGCTTTAACCAGTACTTAACTCTACGAGTACCATATTCATCTTGAGCTAACATACCTTTATAAGGCATATCTTTAGTTTGACTTGTATCTCCTTGCATAGAACTATAAATACCTGCTAGATATTCCATATCAGCTTTACCTTCTCCAGAAATACCAAAGAAAGCATTAGGCAATTGATAAGGCTGTACAGGTGTAGGTGCACTAAATCCACTTCGTAGTGGTAATAATGCTCCAGGAGCAGAGGCATATTTTTCCCAATGCTCAGTATCTATAGAGCCCTCTTCGTACATCCATCGCAAGGATGAACCTAGTGATGCATTATGCACCATAAGTTGATGTACCTTGTTTAATTCTTGTTGTTTGCCTATGAGTGGGGAAACTGCACTTATTGGATACGGAGTGCCAGTCCATTTGTAGTGAAAAGGAATCAAGGGGTAATCCTTGATTTTTGAAGGTAAGTACTTTTCATAAATACAGACATCCCCAACTACACAGGTTTTCTTAATTCTTGAGTCATAAAATTGTACAGTATCAATTATCATTTCTGCAAACTTTGCATCTTTTAATAATATATCAAACTCTTTTTTAGTTATAACTCTATTCTCAGTAACCGAAGCTTGTTTTTGTAATTCACTAGTAAACTGAGCCTCAGCCATTTGCAATTCTTCTTCTTGCTGTTTTTTTAATTTTTCTAATTCAAGAGCCATTCGTTCAGGCAACATTTGTTTTTGCTGTACTGCCTGTTGCATTTTTAATTCTTGCTCTTTATAAGATACCATATGCTCTTTCTGCATTTCTAGCAATCTAACTTTTACTCTTTGTCTTATTTGCCTTATAGTCTCCATATCAGGAGGGATTCTATAGAACATATTAACATATAGTATTTGTTCTTTTTCAAATAATTCATAATATTCTATTAAATCTGCTCTACTAGTATCTTCTTCATCTAGTATATCATGACTAGACTCCTCTAATATATCTTTAGCACTAAAATCTTTTTGAGTTTCATCAAATACTTTTTCAGTTTGATTGTATGTACTATTGTCAAATGAATTAGCATTTTTAATTTTTCTTTTAAACTCAGGGTATATATTCATTAAATGTTTTTTAGGCAAAATCTTTCTAAGAAGTATATAAGCTGCATCTTCAAATAATAAATTTCTAGACTTAGGGTCTACATATACATCAAATGGGTCTGGCTGATGCAAGGTTATTTCACCCATTCCTTGGTCGGCATTAGGGTCTATATCTACCATAAGGTATCCCATTGACTTAGTAACTGAATCGTTGATTGCATTCGATAATAGTGACTGGCCATTTGAGTGATACCAAATATAATCTGCTACGTCAGCAAATACTGCAGCAACATCGCTGTCACTACCCTCTACTCCAACAGCTTGCCATCTAGGCTTATTCGCTGTTGCATAAAAATTTAACATCTCTACTACAGGTATTATTCTGTTAATAGTAAATGTAGGCATACCTTGCTCTTCAAGAGTAGCCTTATCTTCTGCAGATAATTGGTTGTCGTGTGCAAAATCGCACCCTTTTTGGTTTATAAACTCCCATTGATTTCTATTGCCAGTATTGACATTATCAAATATGTCACGTACTCTCAATGCTCGTTTGTCTTGTCTCTTAGCCATTAATCATCTTTCTCCTTGCAATCATCCCATGCAGATAAGTCCAGCATAGGAAGGGGTTTCTCAATTTCATAGTCTTTGAGCTTGTCATTCTGTATAGCTTTTTTACGCCCACCTTTAACGTAAGGTTGCCCATTTGCACATCCAACATCATACACAAAGAAAATAGTTTTGAATATGCCAACTCTAACTACCCTTGCTGGTTTGTCGTTTAGATGCACAACATCGTCTGTGTTTAGGTCGTTCCCTAGAAATATTTTGAGTGATTCTAGGATACCTTCCAGAGTCGACCGAAACATCATAACGGAAAATGCGGCTACTGCCATCCAGCCCCACTTGCCTAAAAAATAGCTGACTTGTTGTTGTAGTTGTTCTTCCATTACTTTCCATTTCGCTTCCCCTGTTACCTGTTAGAACAATGGTTTTTCAGTACCTAATATTTGATTAAATACTTTATTGTCCGTCTTTATACTGTCTAGAGTATTAGGTAATTTACTCTTTACTTTTTTATAGTATACTGAATCTTGTTCTTGAGACTTACCTCTCCAAGACTCTATAAATTTATTTATATCTTTGTCTGCTCTCCATGAAGAAGAGTATTCATAATTCATAATTTTTTTAGCTACACTAACATACAAATCTTTTTCTTTATCTGACCATTCAAATCCAGAACCTCCATAGTCAAATTCTTTTGGAGCTCCAGGCTCATTTCCATACTTATAAAAAAGTTTACCTTGCTCTTCAAATCTATCCATAAAAGATATTTCTTCTTCTGTAAAATCAATTAAAGGCTTACCTTCTTTTGTTACTTGTTTTCTAGCTCCTGATACTAAATTGCTTAACATTTGAACTGGACCATATGCATTTGAGCCACCTTCAACATTGCTTGCTACTGTCCTAATCCAAGGATTGTTTCTAGCTGAATAAGAGCTACCTGTTTCAGCATAAGCTATAGCATTATAAATGTCATCAATCTTATATTCCATATTATGCGACCACCCAACTTTTTGGTTTTGGTTTATATCTGTAGTGTTTTCCTCCAGACTCTTTGATACCGATAGGAGGCTGAGCAAACTTACAAGCATAAGCAAGGGCATCAATTGTATCATCATGTCCCATCCTAGGGCCGAACGTAATAATTTCATGATGTAAGTCATACATTTCCTTTTTAATGTGCATTTGCCCTACTGCAAATCTTTGGGCAAGTATCTCTTGTATTCTGTCTCGTTTACTCATTCTAGTGCCAGGCTTCTCTTCCTTAAACTTTACTCCAAAATTATTTCTTCGTAGCATCTCAGACCTTAAACATTGAAATACTGGTCTTGACATTGTTGTATCCTCTATAACAAACATAGTAGGATGATATCGCTGTTCAAGCTCAAATATATAGTCTACTACTCCCTTTTTAGCATCCCCAGGTATACCTAGTACAGGTATTCCTCTTTTTCTAATATACTCTAATACATATACCTTATTAAACTCATCTACACCTACTACCATTAAAACAGTATAGTCACTATCCCTTCTTATAACATCTGTTGCACAATCTACGCCAACAAATATATTTACAGGAGTAGGATGGTCTGCATCCTTTAGAAGATACCCTATACCAGCATCTTCATCATACATAAATCCACCATCCCAATAATTGATATGGTCTCTGTTAAATACAGAGTCATCCTCACTTTGTACTTCCATCATATACTCTTGATAGAACTTATGAGGCTGTCCTGAGTCAGCATAGAACTTTTTCTTTCTATCTAACTCTTTTAACCCAAACCAACTATCCCATAGAGCTTCTCCCTTATCTGTAATAGCCTTATGTAATACTACATCCCAGCTGAATTTCTTTTTTTCTTTAACAGATTTTTCATAATTGACAATAAGGTTATTGATGAAACTATCAAAATGCACAGGAGTCCCATTAATACGGAGCCTACCAGTATGAGGTTCAAGTGCAGGAAAGACAACAGCGGTGATAAGATTGGAATTTTTTGCACGTGCCTCAGGTGTGATGGTGTTATTTTCGTCTTCAAAGTCATCCAAAACGATGAGGTCGTATCTTTTATGTAGCTTAGCACCTCCTCGTATACCTGAGATATTCGATTTAGAAATGAGCTTACATCCATTTGCAAACTCGATATCTGTTTCTGTCCATTTCTTTCCTTTCAAGTCACCAAAGTAATACTTTATCCTATCATTAGTCTCTATATGAGTCTTTATATAGTCCATATTACCAGTAGCTAATTTAGCAGTAGCTGACACCCAGCCATAAAACAAAGGCTCATCTACCTCTGATAAGCCCCATTCTTTTTCAACTCCGTTGAAACAAAATGCTTTTAATATATCACACTTAGTAAGAACGGTCTTTCCATGTCCTCTAGGCATGATAATAGCTAACTGCTTAATATCCTTATTATCTACCTTGTCTGCAATTTGATAATGAAACCAAGGAGTTTCACTTCTTAAATAGTCTTGAGGAAGAAATAACTTCCCAAAGGCTATCATGTCATTAAATGCAGTTTTTAGTAATTCTTCTTCCCTTGAAACATTATGAAAGTTAACATTAGCCATCTAGCTCTGGTCTCTTTGTATTATTTATTTCATTGTCGCTAAAGCCACTAAATAGCTGTTTAGCAGACATTCCTGTGATTTCCTGAACTTTAGTACCCTTATCTTTTATCTCTAGTACTTCGCTTAATTCTGTAAGAGCTTTTAATCTATCTGAGTCTTTTTCAGCACAAGTAGCTATTTGTTTAATACCATCTAATACTAATTCATCATCAATACCTAGTTTAGCTAATATCGGTTCTAATCGCTTATGCATCTCTTTTTTTACCCTTTCTGTCTTGACAAGTAACATAGCTCTAGACTCTGCATACTTCTCATTATCGGTCTTAAACGCATTAATATACGCATCTTTAAGACTCATCTTCTTTTCTAAGTTATGTATAAATAACTCTTCTCTACCAGTTAGTTTCTCTCGTTGCTCTAATACTTGTTTAGATGATAACCTACCTGATAATGAGTATATATTCTCTCTTCTATCAGTATCCATCTTCATCTTACCATCTTTTAGAAAAGTACCTGTACAAGTTCCTACATAGTCTACTTTCCTTAACTTCCCTTTAGCTCTAAACATTGTACCTGTTCTGATTATCTGTATAACACAGTCATCATCAGCTAGTACCCAGTCTCCTAAAGTTCCATCTTTCCAATCTTTATAAGTGATATCAACTGGCACTTCATCTTTTTCATATACCTTGTGAGATATATTATTAACTACATACTCTCTCATGCATCTCCCATAATACCTAGCTCTATAAGAGATTCTCGTATATCTTTATCTGCATAGTCATCCTCGTTTAAAGGACTATCATCATCGTCTATAATATCTACAGTTTCATATAATGACTCACAATCATCATCTTCAGTATCATATATTATAGTCAATTTGTATATCTTTTTCATTTATATAATAATTTATATAGAAGATTACCAGAATTGCAATAAGTATTTATTAGCTATAAACTACTGAAAATAGGCTACTTACAGAGATTTTAAAAATTTAGAAAATTGAAAAACAGACTTGGGAACCTAATCCTAGAAAATTGGGGCATTTTAGTGGATGGATTAACTTTCAAACCGTACCCGCTAAAAGTAGATTTTTCTTAGAGAGTTTACGTTAACTTTCAATCTACTTACACATAAGGAGTTTTAAAATGACATTATCAAAAGGTTCAACATTTTTAGTAGCATTCGTAATAGATGATAGACCAGTAGTAGTTAATACTATCTTTACTGGCAAGTATGTGACTCTCAATGGCGAGCAGACTTACCAGCTTGAGAATCCTAACAACAATAATCCCTATTACTTCACTGAAGCACAATTGAAAGAGTGTCTACCACTTAATGACACCTCAATGATGGGTGAAGATGCAGAGCTTACCTTAGGGTAGGCTTTGCAAGTGTAGCCTTATACGAGCTTATAGGGATGACTTCGGATGTAAACTTGACCAGATTGGTATATCTTTGCAGTAGTTGTCCCTGTTTGCTCTTATTTATAGCCATACAGCCAGTATTATGTGTGTGTGCGATACTTATACTATTTCTAGATAAACGTGACTAAAACAGGAGATTATAATGAAGCCAGAAACTAAAGAACATATTAAAGAGATTATGAGCAATGAATTACCCCCAAGACGTATATTAATTGAGATTATAACAGACCTAGCAAGGCTGTTGACTGGGACATTAACTGGTAATGTTGACCATGAAGATAAGGATACTCAACGTGAGGTTCTTGAGGTTATTAATAAAGCTATAAGCATCATGTCATTGGTAGATGGTAGTGAAGCTATAATGGCTATGTTACATGAAGAAGATAGACAGCACTTCGATAAGCTAATGACAGGTATGAGTGAAGAGCAGATAAAAGAGGTGCTAGAGCAATATCGTAAAGAAGAAGGTGATGAAGCAGCTAATGCTATTGAGAAATCATTTTATAATAGAAGAACACCTAACTAGGAGATATCATGGACCATTTTATATTTAGATTATTAGTAGCTGCTAGCATCATTTATGTAGTAGCAGAGTTTTTATGGTGGATTAATAATACTCCTAATGATAACGATTAACTAAACAAGCAGGGCATCCGACTCCTCCTTTCATCCGTAGCTATAGCCAATCGCGTTTGATGTCCTGCATTACTTGGAGATGATGTGACTAAAGAAGAAAGAATAGCTTATAGAAAGAAGAATATAAGAGGATATGAGGACTTATTTCATAAACCTAGAAGATATGTATTAGGTGTCTGGATTCGTGCGATAGAGGCAGGTATGAAGGCTTCAGAAGAGCTAGCAATGATGGTAATGACAGACACACAAGAAGCATTTGAGTTAAAAGGTAAAAATAAGAAAATGAAGGGATAAATAGATGACTACTGCACTATTCTTTAAATTATATTTTGGTATATTTGCCATATTTACACCAATCAATGAGCATTGGAACTATCACAATCCAAGACCTTATCCTATGAATAAATATATATTATTAAATTGGGAGAAGGCAGACTTTAGCTGTTTTAATATTAGTAAAGAATGTATATTACTCAAGCACAGAGATACAGATAATAAATATAAAGCAAGAGCTAGGAGAGATTATTGGGACAGACTAGAGCACTTCGAACAAAAGAATTTCAGATAAATTGCTTGTCTTGCAAGTATAATAATGATAATATATGCACAATCTTTGAGTTACTAGGACAAACTAACAAACCAATCCCTAAACATATAATACATAAGGGATGTGCCTATTATCTAAACAAAGAAACTAAAGAACATCCTCTGCTTAGAGAAGCAATGAAGATGTTTAATGGTAAATTAATAACATAAAGGAGAACCACTATGAAATGGTTTAAAGTAGACAAAGACTTCATGACTAGAGTTATATTCGCTGTAGTTGTACTATTTATAGCAATAATCATGTTTTCTTGCAATGGCTGTTCAACAGTAGATACACCAGTTGTTGAGCAGGAGACTGTAGTTGAGCCAACACCAGTTGAACCAGCTCCAGTTGAAGTTATAGAAGAAGTTGTAGAGCCAGCACCTGTAGAGGTAGAGGCTGTACATCCTATCGAGGAGATAATAGAAGCTCCTGTAGACTCTATAGCACCAGTTGAATCCCCTTCAGACACTACACAGCTATTACAATAATCCTGTAGTGGTCATA
>CEOU01018436.1_pt1 | contig 11774 bp, 26 predicted proteins | sample 530731 | NCBI WGS metagenome assembly CEOU01 (sample SAMEA2620894, study PRJEB7988) | marine metagenome | isolation source: saline water (ENVO:00002010), including
AAATCTTCTTTTGTTTTTAGAGAGAAAAAAAAAGTAAAAAGAAAAAATATACATGCAAAATCTAAAACATCTAAGCTAAAAACTTCAAAACTTTACAAAAAAAAGTACAGAGGTCAAGGGCGATAGTTATGAAAAAACAAATTAGACCAAGAATTTCAGGTAATTTAGTTGCAGCTTATTGTAATTTAATTAAAGATGAAAGAAAAATACTGGTCATTGGTGATCTTCATGAGCCATTTACACATCCAAAATACTTAGATTTTTGTCTTAATCAATATAGAAATTATAATTGTAATCAGGTTATTTTTATCGGTGACATAATTGATTCTCATGGTTGGAGCTACCATGAGCATGACCCTGATGGCATGAGTAGCAAGGATGAGTTGAATTTAGCTATTAAAAAAGTTGCTAAATGGTACGATGCTTTCCCTAATGCAGATGTTATGATTGGAAACCACGATAGAATGGCATCACGAAAAATGTTTACAGCGGGTGTTCCTAGTAAATGGATAAAAGGATATAATGAAGTTTTAAATACACCTAAATGGAAATGGCATGAATCAATTGAATATGATGGGGTTTTATACGAACATGGTGAGGGGTCTAAGGCATTTATGAAAGCAAGAAATAATATGCTTAGTTCTGTTTGTGGACACCATCACACAGATGCTGGGGTAATGTGGTATGTCGGAAAAAAATTCAGGGTGTTTGGAATGCAAGTCGGATGTGGTATTAATATAAAATCTTATGCCGCAGCTTATGCAAAAAACTTTAAAAGACAAGCTCTAGGGTGTGGAATCGTACTAGGTGGACACACAGCAATTAATACTTTAATGCAATTATAATTTTAATTTTTAAAATTTTTTTTAAATTTTTTAAAAAAAGTTGTAAATATTTAAAATAATTTTATTATATTCAATAAGAATTTTAAAATATATAAGATGAAAAATACAAAAGAATTAAAAAAGAAATTAAATTTAGAATTAACTTATTCTGAAATTATGAATATAAAAATGTCTTTAATACGACAGTCTAAAGAGATAAAGATTAGGAATGAACATGATGTCAAATATCAAGATTCGTTTATTAAGTTAGCAGATTTATTTACATTCTATTAAAAAAATACAAATTTAAAAATAAGTAAAATGAAAAATAAAGAACAAATAGCAGAACAGGTTTTAGAAAGTAGAGCCTTTTTGCAAAGACTTAACAAAACAGGTTTTAGTAAAGGTAATATTTCAGAAAACTTGTTTGACCATCTAATTATTAACCAAATTAAAAATAGATAAAATAATAAATGAGAGAACACTTGGAGCACGCCGACCAGAGATGCGATTTATGGGTTCGATTCCCATCTCTCTCACTAAAATATAATAAGATGAAAATAATACAAGAAAAAGACTTATTCAATTTTGAGTTTTGGTCAGGCGCTAAAGACTTAGCAGATAAATTAAGTTATCAAGAATTAATAGAAATTACTAATTCATTAGAAGATTTATATCCTAATGGTTTAACAGATACACAAATAAATGATTTATTTTGGTTTGATAGTGAGTTTATTTGTGAGTTGATTAATAAGAATATTGAGGACATATTAGACAGAGATTAAAATATATATCATGAAAGAAATAAAATTAAAAACAGGAATTATAGTAAAACATAAATTAAAAAATGGTATTGTTAAAATATCAGTAAAAAAATAATAAATGGCAAAAAAAAGTAAAATATTAAATAAATTAGATATATTAATTGATAAAATAGAAACATTATTAGAAAATCAAAAAACTATACCTAGAGAAGATAATTTCATTTCAATTAGCGAAGCGTCTAGAAGATTAAATGTTAGCAGATATTATCTTCAAAAAGTAATTAAGAATGGTAAAATCAAAACAACAAAGATCAATGGAAAATATAAAATTTTTAAAAAAAGTTTACAGGATGTTTTTTAGTATGAGCAAAGAACAAGAAAAAATAGAATATATAAAAATCCTTCAGGATGAGATTAAAGAACAAAATTGGAATATTCAATATCATTCTAGAGGATTAATGAAAGCAGAAAATAAATTAAAAACAGCAAAACAAGAGTTAAAAGATTTTAATATTAATTATAAATAAAACACAATGGCACAAAGTAAAATAAATAAAATAAGAGGAAATGGCTCATGGACAGGAGATTATGGAACATTTTATACGTTTGAATATGAATTTGAAGATGGTACAATTGGATTAGCAAATCATCAAACAGATACTCCAAAATATAAAGAGGGTGAATTTATCGAATATGAGATCACAGGACAAGATAAAATGGGTAATAATAAAATTAAATTCATTCAGTCAAATTTTAATAGTTTTCAAAAAAAAGGAAATGGAAATAATAAATCATTTGCATTGAGTTATGCAAAGGATTTAGTTGTAGCAGACAGAATATCGGTAAACGATATTTTAATGTACGCAGATAATTTTAATGAATGGTTAAATAAATAAATATAGATAAAATGAATAATACAAAACACATAGGCACATATCAAATGTTAAGGAAAAAAGGTGTAAAACCTTTTGATTTAGAATATCATGTTGGTAAAATAATTGAAACTCTAAATGTAAATGATGTAAATTATAATACGTTATTTTCAAATGGATTTATTGAGCATATTTTTGATAGGACAAATTTTGAAATGAAAATGAAAGAATTTGAGGACAATTATATTGTTAAAAATAATATCGAAACTATTAATAATAAAAAAGTAAAATTATGAGCAAAGTAATTCAAATGATTGAAAAGGATCAGAAAAGTCAAAAAATGCAAGTTGTAAGCGATATACAAAAAGCAGAGCAATTAGTACAAAATGTAATTGAAAATGTTATACAAGGAAATATTGAAGCACCGCCAGTTGTTATCCTTATGAAAATGTTTGATAAAATATTAAAAAATTCTATTTCAGGAATTGAAGAGGTTGCATTTAATCAGATAAATAAATCCGAGCCATATGAATTTGCAGGATATCGTTTAGAAAAAAGAGATGGTTATACAAAATATAATTATTCAAAAATACCAGAGTGGAAAAAATTAAAGGATCAATTAAAAATAGTTGAGGATAAATACAAAAAAGCATTTCAGGGAATTGAATCAGGTAATACAATGTTAACATCTGATAAAAAAGGATGGACAGATAATAATGGAGAAACAGATTTACCTTTTCCTGAAATATCTATAACAAAAGAAAGTTTAGTTTTAAAAAAGAAATAGCTAACTAGACATTAATATTTCTAAATAAATTAAAATGATAAGAGCACAAAGATTCAAAACAATAAATTTATTATCGAGTTATAATAATATTATAAAAGATGAGTATGGAATAAATTTGACTAAAAAAAGAGATCAGTCAAAAGAGTTTCATTTATTGTTAATATTTATAAAATATATAAAAGTTAAATATTACGGATTAACTAATAAAAGTATTGCTGAATTTTTGAATGTTGAAAGAAAAAATATTTTATTATATTTAAGACAACATGATGAATTATTTGTTATAGATTCGAAATTTCGAAATTTATCAAATTATTTGAGAGATAGATTTAGGGGAATAGATTCAGAGAATATGCCAGTAGAATATAAAGAAAAATTATATGAATTAATCGAGATTTCCCCTGAAAGTGTAAGAAAAGAATTTTATGAATTAATATTAAATCATCATGATATATTAAAACATAATTTAGATAATGTACAATGAGTAAAAAAAATTTACCATATATAGATTTATATACAGGAGATTGGATAAAAGATTGTAGCATTTTAAGTTGTAAAGCTGAGGGAGCATGGTTAAGAATTGTAATGAAATTACATTCAAAAGGCAAACAAAGTTCAATCAAAATTCCTACAAAATCTTTACAAAATCTTTGGAGTATGGACGAAAGCGAAATGAATGAAACTTTAAAAGAGTTAGAATTGAATGAAATATGTGATATATCTTACCATACAGGGTTTATTGAATTAACAAGCAGGAGGTATAAAAAAGAAAATGAAATTTCAGAGATTAGAAGTAAAGCAAGAAAAAGTGCTTATGAAAAAAAGAAAATAGATTCAAATAAAAATCAAAAAGAAATTAAAATTCTTCAAAATACTGATAATGATATTGATATTGATAATGATATTGAAATTGATATTATACCTTCTTTTAATGATTTTTGGAATTTTTACGATAAAAAAGTAAACAAACCAAAATGTGAAATTAAATGGAAAAGATTAAAACAAAATGAAAGAGAAGCAATAATGAATCATTTACCTAATTATATAGATTCAACTCCTGACAAATCATTTAGAAAAAATCCAATGACTTATTTAAATAATAAATCTTGGGAAGATGAAATTATTAACAAAAACACAGAACATAATGGACTTAGTGAAAAGTACAAACAAAGAATTATTAGTAAATTACAGTCTTAATAGTAATTTAAATATTACATCAATACATAAAGCAATTTCATCTGATTCTCCAACAATAAATAAATTAATAAAAGCTAAAGGAATTGAATTTTCAGAGGGTTTAATTGAAGCATTATTGATGCAGTTGAATAGTAAATTAAAATTTAAAGATAAATTATTAGATCAGGAAAATGAAAGATTGGCAAAATCAATTATTTCTAAATATTCAAACCTTAAAATTACTGATTTTATATATGTATTTAATCAAATAGCTGATGGAGAAATAGAATTATTTGGATCACTAAGTCATAGAGATGTAATGAGGGCATTATTTAAACACAATGAAAATAGATGGAAACACAAAAATTATTGAAATATTAAAACTAAAAAATGAAAAATATAAAGTATTATGTATGGATAGGTGGAACTCCAAATATTTTTGACAATTTTCTTGATGCTAAAATAGAACAAATACAATGGCACGAAAAAGGATACAAAGACACTTATATTGAAACTAAAACTAAATAAAATGAAAACAAAACACAAAGAAATAAATTATAAAAAAAAGAAATCTGATAACAGAGAGGAAAAAGTCTTAGAATTAGGATACAGAATGTTAAAAGATGGTACATTATTAAATTCAAAAAATAAAAGCATAGGATATGGAAAAAAAAATGATTATAAAAAAATTCAAGTTAAATTATTTGATAAAAAATTAAATAAAAAAATTACAAAAGATATTTTTTTACATAGAATTCAAGCATTTAAAAAATTTGGTTATAAATTATATAATATTGGTACAGAAGTAAGACACATGGATCATGACAAACAAAACAACAGTTATGAAAATATTGAAATTGGAACAGCAAAAGATAATTATCAAGATAATGGAATTGAATTTATAAATAGTCAACAAAGGAAAGCAACACTTGCTAGCATCAAATATTCAAAAGAAAAAATAAAAGAAGCAAAAGATTATTTTATAAAATCAAATAATTTAACTAAAACTGCAAAAAAATTTAATATTCCAGTTACCACTTTAAGATATAGAATTTATGGATATAAATAAAAATAAAGAAATATTTGGAGAGGTAAAATTAATACATACATATGCACCTCCAAATAATGAAAATGAAGATACTAAAAATATTATGTTAGGAATGAGAGTTTTTGTTCACAGTTCAGAAGATATAAAAGGCATAGGAATGATGGATGAATTTGAGTTGTATTTAGATATTTCTCCTTATGAATTTTTACAGACTTTTAATAAAGAGGAATATAAAAACATTAAATTACAATTGAAAAAAGAAATTGATAAATTATAAAATACAGTGAAAAAACAATGAACAAAATCCCAAAACAACTTTGTGAGATTGCATTACAATTACCTGAATATGAAAGAAAACAAATAATTTGTATATTAGTAGCATCAATGCTTAGCGAAATTAGTTTTAAGGATGCACATCATTCATATAACGAAATTATAAAAGCATTAAAAAAAAATATAGATTAATCCACTTTACGGATTTGTTCATACCGTTAATTTGATGTTTTTAAAACTCCCTAGTTTATTCTTACCCTTTTTTCTTATATATTTTTTCAAACCTAACTAGGGGGTTTTTTTTATTTGATATTTGTTTTTTTAAAAAATTTTTCCTTACTTAGATTTGTCTAGTTGGCTATATAAAAAAATATGGCTACAAATAAAGTACTTCTTAATAAGTCCTTATCCAGTTTAATAAGGATTGCAGTAACTCACTTTCATAGATTTATAAGAAATCGTGACAAAGATAAACCATGCATTTCATGTGGTAAATATACTACTCTGCAGGCTGGGCATTATTATTCTGCTGGTAAACATCCTGTAATTCGATTTAATGAAGATAATGTGCACGGACAATGTTTGTCCTGCAATTATTACAAATCTGGTGATCTTATAAATTACACATATAATTTAATTGACAGAATTGGAAAAGAGAGATTTGATAAATTAAAATTTCAGGTAGCTTTGTCAAAACAAATAAAACACAAATGGGATAAATTTTTCTTAATTGAAATAATTGACAAATACAAAAAGATAAATAAACATGGATAAAAAAAAAGCGATGTTAATGTTATATGAGAAATATGATTTAATTAAAAATATTGTTTATAAATTAGATACTCAATATTTTAAATTAAAAGGTAAATTTTATGAAGATATAACACATGATGTTTTTTTAAAATTACAAGATGAAATTGATAAATTAGAAAATCAACCTCATTTGATTTTAAAATTTTTAGACAAATATTATAACAGTCAAACGTATATTATATATAATAAAGCAAAACAAATATTTATAGATTTTTTAAGGAGAGAAAAAAAATATGTTAGATTTGATAAACAAAAATTAAATCGCAGAGAAAAAGAAAATTTAATATTTTATCCTGAAAATAAAAGTGATAATAATATACAAAAAAAGGTAGATGCATATATCAAAACATTTTATTGGTTTGACCAGAAATTATTTGATTTATATAGATATGAATTTAAATTGCATAAAACTGAAATGAGCAAAAAAACAAAAATATCTTATGCAACAATTTTCAGAACAGTTAAAAGATGTAAAATAAAAATCAAAGATAAATTTAAAGAAGATTATTATGAGTAAAGGATTGGGATCAAAGATTGAAAAAATTACAAAAGCAACAGGAATAAAAACTGTAGTTGATAAGGTTTCTGAAATTACAGGCAAAGATTGTGGATGCGATAAAAGAAAAAAAACTCTTGATGAATTATATCCGTCTAAAGGATATTTAAAGCCTAGTGAATATGAATATGTTAAAGAATTTTTTAAAAGATATAAGGGTGATAAATTAGAATCTTATGAGGAAAGAGACATGCTTTTATATATATATAATAGAACTAATATGAAAAATCAAAAGCCGACAAGTTGTACAAGTTGCCTTAGAGGTATTGTTGAAAATCTAAGAAATAAATTAAAAGAATATGAAGAGGCTTGAAAAAATAAATAATATAAGAGTTCATCCTGATAATCCTAGATTAATTAAAAATCATAAATTTAGAAAATTAGTAAAAAGCATTAAAGACTTTCCTGAAATGTTAGAAAAAAGACCTTTAATTGTAAATAAAGATTTAGTATGTCTAGGTGGAAACATGAGATTAAAAGCAGCAAGAGAAGCAGGAGTGAAAGAAATCTGGATTGATGTAGCTGATTGGACAAAAGAAAAGCAAAAAGAATTTATAATAAAAGACAACTCAGGTTTTGGTGAATGGGATTGGGATATTTTAGCAAATGAATGGGTTCAAGATAAATTAAATGACTGGGGATTAGATTTACCTTTAGATTTTAATGAAGATTTAAAAGATGAAGATTTACATGGTGAAGAAAAAAAAGAAAAACCATCAATAAAAATTACATTTCAAAATGTAAAAGATTTAGAAGAAGCAGAACTCATTATAAAAGATTTAATTTTAAAATATAAAAATTCATTTTATTCAGTTTCATAATGCAATTGAAAATAGCATCACATAAAGCGATTAAATATTCTTGTTTAAATTTCCATTATGCAAAAGCAATACCTGCGACAAAAATTGCTTATAATGTATTTAATAAAAACAAAGAATGGTGTGGCTGTATTACTTTTGGAAGTGGTGCAAATTACAAATTAGGATTTCAATATGGACTTGTAAATGGTCAATTTTTAGAATTAACTAGAATGGCATTAAATGGTAAACAAGAAAGCACTAGCAAAGCTATGTCAATTGCAATTAAATTAATAAAAAAAAACTTTCCATTAGTAAAACTTTTAATTAGTTATGCAGATAAGGGGCAAAATCATAAAGGAATTATTTATCAGGCAACAAACTGGATTTTTGTTGATGAAACTAAAACAAGTGGATGGGAAATATTTTATAAAGGAAAATGGAGACACGACAGAATTAAATCCCATATTTCTAAAAGCATATTAAAAAAAATACCTAAAAGGAAAAAATCAGGTAAATATAAATATCTATATCCATTAAATAATAAAATAAAAAAAGAAATATTAAAATTAAAAAAACCATATCCAAAAAATGCGACAGAGGTGTAATGGTTGCACATCTAACTATCCAGTTAGGAAGAGAAGTTCGATTCTATCCTGTCGCTCTAAATATTATAAATAATATAAATGAAAGTTTTAGAATTATTTGCAGGATCTAGAAGTATAGGTAAAGTAGCTAATGAATTAGGACATTTTGTTTTTTCAGTTGATATAAATAAATTTGAAAATATAGATTTAGTAATTGATATTTTAAAATTGAAAAAAAAAGATATTCCTTTTCAACCTAATTTAATATGGGCTTCACCACCTTGCACTTATTTTAGTGTTTCTAGTATTGGAAAACATTGGTATAAAAATCATTTACCTAAAACAGAAAAAGCTGAATTAGGAGTTAAGATTGTAAAAAAAACAATTAAAATAATTAAAAAATTAAAACCTAAATATTGGTTTATTGAAAACCCTAGAGGCAAATTAAGAAAATTAAATTTTATGCAAAATTTAGATAGAACAACTGTTTGGTATTGTCGTTATGGAGATAAAAGAGCTAAACCTACAGATATTTGGACTAATAATTTAAAGTCAATATACAATCCAAATGGATGGCAACCAAGAAAGGAATGTTTTAATGGAAATAAAAATTGTCACCATGAAAGTGCACCTAGAGGTAGTCAAACTGGAACTCAAGGTTTAAAAAATAATTATGAAAAAAGTAAAATACCATATAATTTATGTTATGAAATAATCAAGTCATCAGAAAATTAAAATAATTTAAAATGGAAATAATAAAACACTTAACAGGAATATGCGGAGAATCGCATTTAAATATATATAGCATATTTTTATATGCAATTATAATTTATTTAATAAAAAAAATATATAACAAATGGCTAATGAAGAAAATTTAAAATCATGGAAAAAAGGGGAATCAGGAAATCCAAAAGGCAGACCTAAAGGTTCTTTAAATAGATCAACCATTGCAAGAAAATGGCTTCAAACATCTAGTAAAATTTTGAATCCAATAACTGGAGAAGAGGAAACACTAACTCAGGAAGATATCGGAACACTTGCTCTTATAAAAAAATTAAGGCAAGGGGATGTACAAGCTTACAAAGCCTTATTAGATTCTAGTTATGGGCAACCAAAAGAAACTATTGATTTAAATCAAATAGCAGAGCAACCATTATTTAAACATGTTTCAGAAAACGACAGCGATACAAAAGATTCAGAAACTGAATAAAAGAAACAGGATATGTCAGGGTGGAACAAGTGCTTCTAAAACATTTGGCATCTTAGCATATTTAATTGACTATCTAGCTAAAAATGAAAATATGGAATGCTCAATAGTTGCACAAACTTACCCTCATCTAAAAAGAGGAGCATTAAGAGATTTTAAAAAAATTATGGAAATGACAAACAGATGGTTTCCTAACAGATTTAATAAATCAAGTTCAACATATCAGTTTTTAAATGGGTCAACAATAGAATTTTTTTCAGCAGACCAAGAATCGAAATTAAGGGGTGCAAGGAGAAATATATTATTTATTAATGAAGCGAATACAATTACTTATGATGCATTTATCCAATTGGCTGTGAGAACATCTGAATTTATATTTATTGATTTTAATCCGACACATGAATTTTGGGCACATACAGAGCTTAAAAATGATGCAGATAGTGATTGGCTAATATTAACATATAAAGATAATGAAGCAGCACCAGAAGCCGCTGTAAATGAAATATTAAAAGCAAAAGAAAAAGCAAAAAAAGGAAATGAATTTTGGGCAAACTGGTATGATGTTTATGGATTAGGAAAATTAGGAAAATTATCAGGTGCTATTTTTCAGAACTGGGAAATTGGAGAATTTAAAGAAATATCAAAAAGTATATTTGGGCAAGATTATGGAATGAATGACCCAACAACTTTAATTCAAACGTCTATTGATAAGGATAAAAAAATTATTTATGCAAAAGAATGTTTTTATAAATCTAATTTAGTAACTTCTGAAATAGAAAAATTAAATAAAAAATTTGCTGGTGATAATTTGATTATTGGAGATTCTGCAGAGCCAAGACTAATTGCAGAATTATCAAAGTCATCAAATATAAAACCATCTATAAAAGGTCAGGGATCAGTAACATTTGGGATTAGTATGATGCAAGATTATCAAATAATTATATCAAAAGAAAGTTATAATTTAATTAATGAATTAAAAAATTATGTTTGGTTAGAAAAAAAAAGTCAAACACCAATAGATGCTTTTAACCATTGTTTAGATGCTTTGAGATATGCTGTTTCTTTTCAATTAGCAAATCCATATGCAGGACAATATCATATAATGTAAAAAAGCTAGATTAAAAAATAAAATTCAAACGTATAATATATATAGACATGGCAATGATAAAACAAAAGATTAAAGTCCCAAACAAACTCGCAGAGATAACTTTAGGTCAATATCAAAAATTTAGTAAAATATATACTAAAGATGTTGACCAAGATTTCTTACAAAAAAAAATGATTGAAATATTTTGTGGCATTCCACTTGCTGATGTTAATAAAATAAAATATAATTCAATCCAAAAGGTTATTGAGATTATTTTAAAAATGTTTAATGAAAGACCTAAATTAAAAAAAACATTTAAATTAGGAAATATTGATTTAGGTTTTCATCCTCAATTATCAGAAATGACATTTGGAGAATTTGTTGATGCAGATACTTTTTCAGGTAATTGGGAAACAATGGACAAAGCTATGAGTGTTTTATATAGACCGATAAAAGATAAATTTAATGACAGGTATCTTATAGAAGATTACGATGGGGAAACAAAAGAATTTATGAAACAAATGCCATTAGATGTAGCTTTCGGAGCAATTTTTTTTTTATCGAATTTAAGAAACGAACTCATGAAAATTATCCTCAGCTTTTCAGCGAAAGAAATGAAGAAACTGTCGCAACGTCAAGTTCAAGCTTTGGAGAAAAATGGGGTTGGTACAGCTCAATGTATACACTCGCTAGAGAGGATGTCACAAGATTTGATGAGGTTGAAAAATTAAATATAAATACTTGTTTAACATGGCTAGCATTTACAAAAGAAAAAAACGATTTAGAAAGACAACAAATTAAAAATGCAAGAAAAAAATGATTTAGTGGATTCTTTATATGAAAGAAAATTATTAAATGATAATGAGGAAATTGTATTATCTGATGGTTTTGATGCTGCATTAATTGGAGTGAGTACAAGTGAGCCAAAGATTGCTATTTATGATTTTTGGAAAGCATTGGATTGTATTATTAAAAAAAATCCT
>CEOU01071766.1_pt1 | contig 11697 bp, 30 predicted proteins | sample 530731 | NCBI WGS metagenome assembly CEOU01 (sample SAMEA2620894, study PRJEB7988) | marine metagenome | isolation source: saline water (ENVO:00002010), including
GATTCGCAGACCTCAGGGTTCTCCAAACCGCAAACGAGTTCCTCGTCGTCGTCGAACAAATCGTATTCCTCAGATGAAAAGGAACCATCATAAACAAATTCAGGACGTTCCCCCAACGATTCCTCACGCTCATAGTCAACCTTCCCCATCAACAACTCTCAAATGAAGAACCTGAGCTTCCAACTCGTCAGCCAACTCAGCGTCAGACAACCCGCCAACATCACGGTCATCATCAACCAAAACCTTACGCTTCGGAGTGAACTTCTCAATATACTGCAAATACAAAGAAGCAGCTTGAACACTCCCACCAACAGCCTGAGCGTGCAAAGCATCAATCACAGACTGCGTTCTCTCAGGATGAATATTCAACTCCGCGGCACGACGATCCCACTCCTTAGCAAAACGAGGATCACGCTTAATACGACGAATAGAATCAGCAGCAATCTTATTCTCAGCAGCCCACTCATACTGCAACTTAGGAACCCTGTCGGGTCCCTGCAACAACCAATCCAACAGCTTCGCCCACTTCGCAGGCATCACCTGTTGCCCAGTCTCAGGGTCAGTTTTCCAACCCCTACCGCCACCATTCTGAGCCATCACATCTCCAAAACTTGTAGTCTCCAAGAATAAAACCCTCATGTCCCAAATGTTACAGTTATGTTACAAACATTACAAACACGTTACAGTAATGTTACAATCATGTTACAATCCGAAAAAAGGCTTAAAAAACGCGGGACACAAAGAACTATTAAAGGGGTAGGGGCTAGGCTAGGCTAGGCTAGGCTAGGCTAGGCAAGCAAAAACTTGATTGACTACAACCCAGAAAGATAGTCCTCCGAACCCAAAGGCGACCCCTGAAATAAGCCCCGAAACTTATTTGCGCCCAAACACCCCAAAACCCCAAAAAACCCCGTACTGTCCCTCCATATCTATACATATATTATATATACATGGGGGCGGGGGCGCGTGGGTGGGGGGCTTGCCTTGCGCGGGCGCGTTACGCGTGCGAGCGAACCGCTCTAAGCTGCTTAATACCTTTTTGTTTTGTTGTGTCGCGCTTGCGTGTGTGCGCGCAGCCGCACTAGAAAAACGGTAGCTCTTGAGGGTACTGGACTGAAAAAAAAATTACAGTTTTGTTACGATTGTTACATAATTTTAATTGTTTATTACTTGCTTTTATTTTGTTGTTGACTATATAATCTATTTATTGACTACAAAAGGAAGTATTATGAGGTATTCAATACACGGTAATTTAAACAAAAAGTGTGGCTCTCTTAAGAATAGAACTAAGGGAATTAAAGAGCCTGTCGAGCATGTTTTCGATAGTGTTTTATATTTTGAGAATGTGGAATTTAAGGTGCAAGCGGGAGGACATCGGAAAATCGCCTTTAATGGCGCTCATCGGGAGATAGTGGCGTATGCTGTTGGTGATTTGATTAGTAGAGGTAGTGCTAGTTTTGATTTGTTCGCTAATAGTTCTGAGTATGTTCAAGTGTCTTATAATCCTGTAGATAATCCAACTAGAGATTATTTTTATGTGAGGGCTACAGGTGAAAAGGTAACGCACGCTAGCGAGATGGTTGTTGTTTGTAGTGCGAGCTGTAATAATAGAACTAATACTAAGGTTTACATTAAAATTTAATGTGATGAATAGAAGGGAAGAAATAAAATGATTACATGCGAAGAAATAATAGAAAGACATTTAGAGAGTCGAGCTGAGCATTTTCTATGGTTTATGAATGGTATATCTAGTGATGATGATGACATTAGAGAAGAAGCTATTGAGGGGTTCGGCAATTATGGGTTGTGTGTTGATTTTGTCGAGCCGTTTACGTTTGACGATCAAGATGAGGGATATTTAAGATATCAACTATCCTGGGGTGGACCTAGTGATGAATTACGATTCTACGATAATCGTGTTGAGTACTGGTTTTTAGATTGGTTTGATGGTGCTAGTCGTGACGTGTCGCATTTAGAATGGGTTAAGTGGTTGCGTGATGATTTCGCGGAGCTGTTTTATGACTGTCCGATTTTCGCGTAGTCTGGTCTTTTAAGAAAATAAACTAAATAGAAAGGAAGGAAATATGTCTACTATTGTTCATACTATGGAGTTATCCGATGAGGAATTTGTGTTGTTATGTGAAGCTGTTCATCAATGGAAGATAATGATAGAGGATAGAGTCGATGAGGGTGATTGGGAAGAATATGATTCTGGATCATTGGAGGCTATGAGTAGTTTGGGTGTGAAGCTGGGGGTGTGGTCGTGAGTTTGCAGATAGGTTTAATGTGGACCTGGACGCTTATTATGAAAGTTTGGAGGTTTGATAATGAATAAATTAAAACGCGGTACTAAGGTTAGAGTAATAAGTGGATGGTTTAACCGACCTGGCTTATACCGTAATATGCCTGGTATTATTGTAAGATATGACAGTGGAGGCGCCTCTGGTTTTGGTAGTGGTGCTTATGTTGTTGATGTAGGATTGTGTGAGTCTATTTGGTGCAATTCTGAACAGCTTGAGGAGGTTAGATAGATGTCTAAAACTATTAAGAATGTGAAGCTGACCACTAGACAATGGGAGCTGTTAGTAGATTCTCTCGCCTGTATGGAAGTACATATAGATGACATGATCCAAGATCAATGGGATGGTTATTCTCATAAAACTTTAGAGGTTCTCAGTAATTTGCGTAACAAGTTAGGAGCATACGGATGAGTTTAGAGCTAGCGTTTTTTATATGGTTGTTTCTATGCTACTTACTGGTCTTGAGGTGGGAGCGTAGGAATACCAGGGTTGACAGCTTGCGTGATGAGTTGGGGATCGTGTCGAAGTTCCATGATAAACCAATACCGTTTAGAAAAAATAGTAAATAATTTTTCCGTTTTAGGAAGTTAGTTACCCTTTATAGAGTATAGGAGGATAAAAATGTTTAATGATTACACGGTGGAGATGATGAAAAGAAGCTTCAAATATGCTGAGAATGTGCCAGCGCTGCCTGAGTTTTTAGAATGGTTAGAGCCTAATAGTGATGACGATTTTGAGACCAGCGCGTGTAAGTCGTTTTTGGTTTTGTTTAAGGCATTGATGGATGCGGAGCGTAGAATTTCTGAGCTGGAAAGAAGGTTGTTGTGAATAGAGAACAGTTAGATGATCTGAGAACAGCTTTACGTCATAAGCGTAGAGAGTGGGAAGCTGTTTGGTTTTGTTTAGATTGTGGTAGTAGTGGGTTGCGTATGAGTGAGATGGGTACTGCAGTAGCTGGTATGGAGACTTTAGACGGTGATCCTGTTGGTTCTTGTAAAAAATGTTATGAAAGAGTTGACAAAAACAAATAAGGGTGTAATATAAGAGTGTGGTCATGGAGGCTACAACAATAACAGAAAGGAAGATATGCAAGATAAAGAAAATGATTTCACAATAGCGTGGGATCAAGTTACAGAGAGTGCAGTTAAAAGAGTGGATGAGATGTCTAACGATGAGTTGGATATTCTTGCTGACATTTTCAAAGATTTCAAGTAGAAAGGAAGATAGATGAGCAGAACAATAACAGTAATAATTAAAGATGACTTTGATCCGACTTTAGGGGCGGACATTGTGGAGGCGGTTGAAGATTTTGAACAACTGCTTGCTGTGGAATTTGAGGAGGTGAACTAATGGGTTATAAATTACCACCGTTACCCGATGAGGTTAGACCGATCATCCCGATGCCTATTAAAAAGGTTAAGACTTTTGACGATGTGTTGGATGAGATGGAGGAAGCTTTAGCTGGTCTGAAAGAGGAGCTTGCTAGGCTGCAGTCGGCTCTTGAAGATCGGTTTGAGCGTGAGATGAATGAGGTAGCTAGGAGGTGTGGCGATGCCTAAGCACCATTTTATAGGGACAGACTACGATCTTGAGACTGGTGAGGCTCATAATGTTGAGTGCGCGTGGTGTTGTGTGTCTGTTTATCATGCTGATGAGCCTTGTGTTGACGAGAACCAGGAGGCTAGAGCTGATTATTTGTTGAGTGTTCATTTGGAAGAATCAAGAATGGAGGAAAGCTGATGGTTGATTTGGATACAAACAAACCTTTCAAGGGGTTTATTGATGGTTGGATTTTGTTATCGGATGGTCGGATAGTCGGCTGGTCTTACATTAATGAGAAACGTCAACTTTGGGATAGTATTAGAACCAGTCCTATAGTTGCTGGTTTGTTAACCGAGAACGGTGCTGTTGAAACTCAGAACTCTATTTATATTTTGGGCAGCCCCGATAAAGGAGAGGAAGAATAATGAGTGACAATTTTTATTGGGAGAGAAATATAAACCCACGTGTCACGACAGAACACAAACTGCATGACTCAAAGGGGCAGCTAAGGGTTCGTGCCATATCGAATAGTTGCATGGTGTTGAAGGTCGGAGATCCTGAGTTCATGTGTGTGTTCATGGAGGAGGATGTAGCCCTGGATCTGATAGAACAGATTAAAGATGCTGTAAAGGATATGAAAGAAAGAGAGGGCTAATGCCTACTGAAGCATCCATAATGATAATCATATTAGAGGTGGCGCTCATCATTGAGTTCATTCGCAAATTTAGAAAGGAGGGGAGTGATGCTTGAAGATGATATTAAGTATCTGCCTTTAAACAAGGATCATCCTGAGAACCTGGACACGTTTCGTAAGATGTACGGTCTTAAAGTGTGCGGGTTTTGTGACCGTCAGTACAATCCGTCTAAACATTTCGATGGGGTAATGTACAAAGAGGATGAGGATGGGGAGAGTAAACCTGTTTGTCATCGTTGTTTGTACCCTTACAAGTATTCGTATTAGAAAGGAAAATTAGTGGATATAAAGTTTGGTCACAGGGTTAAGATCGGGGAAGTTTCGGTTGATTCGGGAACTATTATGATCGTTGATCCGTGTTACATTAAGAACGACAGCTACGATTACGCTGAGGTTGTTGAACCCACAATAGACGAATTGTTTAGCGAGGCTATTGATGGACTGGGCGTGGTTACACGGACTGCTTTCGGTGATGGTAGCTACCCTGTTTATGTAGAGTTTCACACCGATGAGTTCGGATGGAAGCGTGTTCGTAGCATTAGTGTTGAGTTTATAGGGGATGAAGATGAGTAGGATGAAAGAATATTTGGAAGATTTACAAGAGCTGGATCGTATCTTGGAGGAATTTTACAAACTTCGTGCTATTAGGCAAGAGCGTGATCCGATGCCTGAGGATTTTGAATGAAGCTGCTCATAGCTGGGGTGTGTTGCATCCTGGTGGCGTGGTATCCGAACGTGCCTTTGCATGAGGCGCAGCGACCATCGCCACCTGTGTTGACTACAACAACGACCACGACAACTACGACTACTGTGTTGGACAAGCTGTGGGTTGCCTCTACGGTAGCACCAACGTTGATGTATAACTATCCATTTGGGATGTATAAACGTGGCTCTGATGTAGTCGAACTGCAAGAGTTTTTAGGGATGCAGCAGGTTGATGGTATTTATGGTCCACGTACACGTAAAGCTCACGTAAAGTATTTGGGTGGTGCTGAGGCGGTGTTAGCTGACTGGCATCCTGATCTGCCTACTGGATTCCACCAGGATAAGAAAACTTTAAGAGAGTTGGTTGATATCTATTGGCTTGATGACCACTCTGAGTGGGCGTTGAGGGTTGCTTTTTGTGAGAGTAGTGCGATGCCTGATGACACGCACAATGACGCTGTGTCTGATGCTTTAGCTGTGGGTGCTTTCCAAATTTTAGTAAAGTACTGGTCTTTCAGATCGGAAGCTGCAAACATGGGAGGTTTTAGCCCGTTTGATTTGGAAGCGAACGTGGCAACAGCGGCTAAATTGTTTTATGATAGTGGATCTAATGGGTGGAAACATTGGAGTCCATCTAAAAAGTGTTGGGATCAGAGCGGTCTCGCAGTAACAGAAAGGAGAGGTTAATGGCAGAGATATTAACCGAGTTTCCCAAATCAGTACAACGAACAGAGAGCTACGACTGGGAGTCGTGGTTTGACGGTGTGCCTAGAGTGTTATCACAAGGAGTGGATTTTAATACTAAGGTAGACTCTTTCAGATCTTCAGCTTACCAAGCAGGTAAGCGTAGAGGTATCAAGATAAGGGTGCATACTTACGCTGATGGTAAACGTATCGCTATACAGTCTCTCACTTCACCGTTGGTGGGGTGACAGGATGTTGATGGGTGGAGGCTTGATCGTATGGGGGTGCGGCAAGTCTCTACCCTCAACTGTTGAGGTGTCAGTATGAGAACTGATTTGAAGATACAACGCAGGATCATTCCGATGGGTGCTGGTCTGTCTACGAGCAGGTGGGTGGTTGTCCAGGATGGGCGTATCCGTGAACTGTTCCAGGATTATGACAGAGCTGTCGAGTATGTGAGTGCGTTGACACGCGACTGGGAATCTAAAGACGAATGATAATTAGCAGAAAGTGGGCGATGCCCAATTCGGAAACATTTACGATCAAACCTATACGGGAGTTGATTGAGCGTTACATTAAGTCACCTCCTATTTATGGTGGTTATATACTTGATCCTTTTGTGCGTAACAGCGTGTTCAAATGGGATTGTTCGCATACAAACGATTTGAACCCTGAGTTTGAAGCTGATTACCATGAAGATGCGTTGGATTTTTTGCAGCGTTGGAAAGATGATGACATACATTGTGTATTGTTTGATCCACCATATAGTCCCCGTCAAGTTTCTGAATGTTATCAGAATGTTGGCAGAACTGTGACTATGAAAGATACACAGGCATCCTTTTGGGGTGATCTGAAGAAAGAGATAGGTCGCATCGTTAAGAAGAATGGTGTGGTTATCTCTTGTGGGTGGAACTCTGGTGGGATGGGTAAGACTAATGGTTTTGAGATAGAGGAGATTCTTCTTGTACCTCATGGTGGTTGGCATAACGACACCATCGTGACAGTAGAAAGGAAGCAATGATAGGTAAACAAATAATAGAAAGGAAAAGATGATGGGTATAACACCATCGGGTGAACACACTTCAATCACCCGCGAAGAATATTTGAGGCAACGTGACGAGGAAGCTAAACAACCTGAACGTAAACGTGCTATCAATCACCGTGTTTCGTACAGCTCATGGGGATCAGAGTAAAAAAAATAAAAAAAGTCTCTGACCTGCGGTTTTACAATTTGATTTGGTCGGTTTAGAGGGTGTTTGCACAATCACGACTTGACAAGGTGTGTTATAATATATTCGTAGGTGCAAATAGCATTTTATGAAAGGAAGAAATTGAAAGAACAAACAATAAAATTAGCTGTTGAAATAATAACATCTAATGCCAAAAATGTGGAGTGGTTTGAAAGTGCGGAGTATGGCAGATGGATGTGGGAAGTACCTTTCCCAACGGAAAACTGTCCAAGAAAATGTGACTGTGTATTTCGGGATCATTTACATTTACCTGTGCTGTTAGAAAAATTAAAATTAGATGAGGTCGAGTTGGATAGCGAGGTGCAGCACAGGCTTGCTAAAGAATTTTCTGCTAATCCAAACCTATCTTTCCTGAAACAAATTGAACATGACTATGGCTTGTTTCTTGGGGAGCTTGAATGGCTACGTGATAGTTCTTTGGAAACATTAGACGATGAGGATGAGTTGGATACTCTTACCAGTTTAGAGATACTTGAATTGGAAAATACTGTAAAAGAATGTGAGTCTCTCTTAAAAGAACTAATGACTTGACGGACTGGTCTCAGTCAACTACTTTTATACACAACAAGAAACCCTCCTCTTGTCGAGGACAGGGGGGGCTAGGTTAACTTCCTTTCTTTAGCCCCTCCTGTTCTCACCACTAACCGAAAGGAAGAACATGTCAGAAGAACAAACCATCGAGGAACGACTACAACGCTTAGAGGAAATAGTTATCCTTCCTGAGCAAACATTAGCTGACGTTGTAGGCATCAACTATCTCACCATCCAGGAAGCGTTAACCAGGATCGGGGATTTTGTTTACAACCAACAAACAGCTTACGAATATTTTTTATCAGAGTTAGCTGAACTGATCTCACCGCAATATCAGAGAGTGCAGAAAGAAACCGAGCAACCTGATGTGGAAAGAAACTTTAAGGTCATACAAGGCGAAAAAGAAACAGAATAATGTTTACTGTTGGAGAGTTTTTTTGTGGCGCTGGTGGCATGGCTCTTGGCGCTAAACAAGCAGGTTTCGATCACAAGTTTGCTATCGACTACGAGTTTGATGCTGTTAATTCTTTTTATCTGAACGTGTCACCTAACGTTTTGTGTGCTGACATAAAAGAATTTGACATTGAACGATTACCTTATGTGGATGGTTTCATGTACGGGTTTCCTTGTAACGACTTTTCGATTGCTGGCAAGAGTAAAGGTTTAGAGGGTTCTTTTGGCGGTTTGTATTCTTACGGTGTGGAGTATCTTAATTTGCGTTCACCAAAGTTTTTTGTAGCTGAAAACGTGTCGGGTATCACCACTAATGGAGCTTTGGAAATAATAACTGATGCTCTTGCAGCTGCAGGTGATTACGGTTACGAGTTGAGTGTCCACAAATACAAGTTTGAGGAATACGGTGTACCTCAGAAACGTCACAGATATGTGATAGTAGGGTTTCGTAACGATCTCGGTTTGAAGTTTGAAGTACCTGAACCCTCTGGTCGGATAGTCACAGCTCGTGAAGCTCTCTCAGATATCCCTGAGTGGGCTACAAACAATGAGAAAACAAAGCACCCTCCGAAAGTTGTCGAAAGGTTATCTTACATAAAACCTGGTGAGAATGTTTGGCAAGCAGATTTACCTGAGCATCTACGCATGGTAAACAAATTGCAAATCTCTACATGTTATAGAAAAACAAACCCCGCTGAACCCGCTTACACGGTGCTGGCAGCTTCGGGTGGAGGAGGTCACGGATACCATTGGGAGAACAGAGCTTTAACCAACCGTGAACGCGCCAGGTTTCAGACTTTCCCCGACTCATTCAACTTTATGGGCGGTAAGGAATCTGTGAGAAAACAGATCGGAATGGCAGTTCCCGTACTAGGAGCGAGAATAATTTTAGGAGCTGTCAGAAAGCAACTGTCCCCTAGCCTAGCCTAGTACTAGCACTTGGTATGCTCGGTTGTAGTCAATACTTGTGCTTGCCTAGCCTAGCCTAGTACTAGCCTAGTGGGGAAATAGTTTACATGTCAAGAATATATGTTAAGGTGTAACACATGGTACAAAAATCAGTGTGGTTAGAAGATGACAGGATCATCCTCAGACAGTCATGGCTGGGTAGTTTAGCTATGTGTCCTGAACGTGCGAGACAGGACATGCTGGGCATCTCTAAATCCACCGAGTCCACCTCAACGATGATAGGTAGCGCTGTGCATCACGGCATCGAAGTGTGTTTACAGACTTTCATCGACACGGGTGAACACACCAGTCGGGATCAGACGATAGCTGACTCATTGTCATATTGGAACACTAACGCCCATGAGATTATGAGATGGAATCACAAGAACGAAGAAGAATGTGTGGAGATAATCGAGTTGAACTCTGCCGTGTGGTGGGATGAGGTGCGCCCCGATTTGAACCCTCAAGCTGTTGAACACAAATTTGAAATACCTTTAGTGGTGGATCACAAACCTGAAATATGGTTACACGGCACGATAGATTTACTGCAACACCACCCCGCACCCATAGTCGATTGGAAAAACCCTGGTCGTAAACCATCTGACGACTGGGAGAAGAAACGGTGGTCACTTCAAGCTGCCGCTTACACGTTCGCTGTCGCCTCAATGATTGACGGTGGCATCAACGAACCGATGGAGTTCGAGTTCGTTCATCTTGTGAAAGGCAAAGTTCATCGCAACGTTGTCGAATGTGGACCCGCAGACTGGGCTAGTTTGGTTGCTCTTGCTCGGTCAGCGGGGACACTAATCACAGCAGACCTACCAGTGTGGCCTCTCCAAATGAGTGGTTGGCACTGTTCACCAAAGTGGTGTGGCGCATGGTCAACATGTCGTGGTAGGTTTGCGGGTCCAGACCCGTTCAAGCAACTATAGTTAGGAGAAACTATTATGCCAGAAGGCAATTCGTTTACGGTTTTCCGTAGACAAGTAATACAAACAGGCGATTATGAGCCTGCTGAAGCGTCATGTTCAGTGACCATCACGGTAGCTGAAGGCGCAACCCAAGAAGAAATAGTTAAACAGATCGAAGAATGGGGAACCACTCTCGACATGGCTAACTATGAGGCTTTGGGAGTCGGATATGAGGTGACAGAACAAGGAGTGCGAAGGCTTTCCAAAAGTGTTCCCTCAAACAACACGAGTGATTCCGTGGCGAAACCTGCCAAGGGGAATAGTCCCGCCAGTGGTAGCGACAAAGCGTCATACTGGGATGACTTGATGAACAACAAAGGTGACTGGTGGAACCCCAACTGGGAGAAGAAACTAGACGGCACGTTCAACAACCTTAAAGGACCCGACTATAAACACAAGAAAGACAACAACAAAGCACTATGGTTGTCTAACCAAGATGGCAGTTCACAAGTACCTGACCATTTTGTGTGTCCTTTCACTGGTAAAGACAGTGAAGAACTAGGAAAAATAGGTAAGCAGATACGCGCACGCCTATAACCTATGGAAATACAAACCCCCGAAGAAGTGAGTCTACGCCTCGCAGCAGCGCAACAAACTGTTGCAGGCGAAGCTCCTTCCGAAGTACACCCACCCGCACCAGGCGGAGAGAAACCCACCTCGTTTGTTTTAACCTCCTCGGTTGTAGACAACCTGATAGGTTTCGTTTCAAACCCGACAGAACGCTGGTATTTGGGACTCAGTGAAATAGATTTAGCTACCCGCGGTGTCGGGCGTGGCGAAGTGATGATGGTCGTAGGTAGATCACACACAGGCAAATCGCAAATGCTGTTGAACAGTATCGTGTGGAACCTAGTCAACCAACCAGACGCTCACGTAGTCATCTTCTCAATGGATGAACCTAGGGAACTGGTCACGATGAAACTTTACTGTCTGCTACGTGGCAGGTCATCTGCGTCTGTTGAGGAAGGCATCAAAGAAGGCGACAAGGATCTGTTAGCAGATTTGGAACAGGCGGGAGCTAACGAACTTTCCCGTGTCGCTATCATTGACGAGTCGTTAAGGTTGGAGGACATGGCGACAGCTATGGATGAGGCTAGAGCATGGTGGGGTAGAGATCCTGCTTTCGTGATGATCGACTACCTAGAGTTGTTACCTGGTGGTGACGCTGACGCTACTGGTGTGACTACAAAAGCTCAGAATGTTAAACGTTGGGCTAAGAAGCAGCGTGTTCCTGTCGGGTTGGTGCATCAAGCTGGGCGCGGTTCGGGTGAACCAGGTCGCCCCGCTGGGTTGTATGCGGGCAGGTACGGTGGCGAGCAGGAAGCTATTTTTGTGGTGGAGATTTACCGTAAGCGTGACAAGTACGGTTTATCTAATTGGGAAACGAAATACCACGAACACAGTATTAACGTTAATTTGTGTAAGAATAAGAGAACGGCACGTTTGTTGGATCACACTTATTATTTGGATTCGACTGCTGGTCACATTCAACCTTACACGGATGAGCTGGTGCCAGAAGATGAGTGACGCTCACGTTGTAATGTACAGTGGTGGCAAAGCATCATGGCTTGCCGCTCATCTTGTAGCCAACAAATACCCCCAGTCGGATGTGAAACTTT
>CEOU01015508.1_pt1 | contig 11679 bp, 9 predicted proteins | sample 530731 | NCBI WGS metagenome assembly CEOU01 (sample SAMEA2620894, study PRJEB7988) | marine metagenome | isolation source: saline water (ENVO:00002010), including
ATAAAAGATCCGTCATACCCAATGACAAATACGGATATACTAATGAGAGCTGATGATAAAAAGTTAGGTGCAAGTACTGCTCCACAGCCTACACTTCGTGAGTTTGCTATCTTATCAGACAATCCTAATTATACATTATCAATGCTTCGTAAAAATGTAGAGCCAGAGCTTACACCAGAACGAGGTGTTGAGACTGTTAGAAACCTACGGAAAACAGATAAACTTAAAACTGGAGATGTAAGTGTACCAGAAAATGTAGAAATACGACGTCCTCTTCAACCAACACAAAGAAGAGCTCAGTTTGAGTTAGATGGCCTTAAGAAACGTGTACAAAAAGAACTAGATCTTAACGATGGTGAAACTGATGCTTTCTTTGGAGAAGGCTTCCAACAAGCTAACCAAAGATTAATAGGTATGGATGGTATGGGTACAGATGCGTTAAACAATATGATTAAACACGCATCATCTACATCTGGTGTTATTCATATTATGCGTCGTCTTGTATCTGATATGAAATTATACTCACCAGAAGAGAAGGTAGATATGACTCAACTAGCACAGACTTCTAACGCACTTGTAGATGCCTTTGGTGGTAGTAAAGATACTTTCGAGGCTCTTGCTCAACAGCTAAGAGGTAATGAAGGTGCTATGAATCAATTTAGATTAGAGCAGTCGGCTATTAAAATGGTTATGGATAGACTAGCGATAAACGTACAGAAGGTTGCTATGGATATGAAGAAAAACGGTATGGGTAACTATACTGACAATCAACGTGTCGACTTCCTTGAAAACTTAGATAGGCTTTATGAAGTAGGGCGTCTTTGGAATATGTACGGACGTGAAGCAGGTTTAACACTACGTCAACGTGGTGGTTTGTTACAAGGTAAAGGAAGCCTTGCTGAGTTACATACTAAAATACTTAACCAAAACATTAACAACCGTGATGTAGGAGCTAAGGTTGCAACAGAGTCTGGTAGACAACGTTACCTTAGAAGTAAGACAATAACACAGTCATTTGAAAAGATTGTAGACCAAGTAGCTACTGCTACAAACACAAAGCATCTTGTAAATAATGCTGACGTTAACCCTGTGATCGCCGCTAAGATAGCTAAAGGTGTACACGGTTCAAAACTTATGGATATGACTCTTGAGTATTGGACTAACTCACTCTTGTACGGCCCGACTACACAGATTGTCAATTTATTTGGTAATGGTATTACACTAGGACTTAGAGCCGCTGAGTTAACAGTAGGTTCTGCACTTACAGGTAACTTTGAAATGACTAGAGCCGCTTTAGGTACAGCTTTCCACTTTGATATGTGGGCAGAGTCACTTAAGATGGCTGGTAAGGCATTTAAAGAAGACTCAGCACAACTTACACAGGGTAGTAAAGCATACGACGACGACTACGTCAATATGCCTAAGATTACAGCTAGTAATGTAAACGAAGTAGTACCTATGCACATTGCAGATGCAGGTACATTTACAAGTTCTATTATTAATGGCTTTGGTAAATATGCTAGATTTCCTGGACGTATGTTAGGTGCGGGGGACGAATTATTTAAACAACTTAACTACCGTTATTACGTTAAGACAATGTTAGCGTACGACGGGGCAGTTAAAGGTGGTCTTAAAGGTGAAGCCTTAACTAAACACGTTAAAGATGGCTTTGAAGGACTACTAGAAGAAGGTAGGGCTTATAATCAAGACAACATCGACCTTAATTACTACAACAATGAGATTGCTCCTAAGCTTGCAGATGGTACTTATACACCTGTTGAAGCTGACAGTAAATATAAAGAGTATGTAGCTAACAGAGCTAAGATTGATGACACTGATCGTTCTAGATTAGCCGAGAAAGCCTTAGAGTACGCCAAAGAAAACACATTTACATCTGACTTAGATGAGAATAGTGTATTCGGTATTGTATCTAAGCACCTTAATCAACTTAAACGTAACCCTGTAACACGTGGGTTAAGCTTTATTGTACCGTTCGTTAGAACTCCTACAAATATCTTAGCGTTTGCTGTTGATCGTACTCCGTTAGGTCGTCAACACTTAGCATTCTACGCAGATGGTGTTAAAGGTATTAGTAATTTAATAGCTAAAACACAATTCCAGTACAAATCAGCTCTTAATTCAGCAGATCCTGTAGTAAAAGCACAAGCTTACGGTAAGTTAGCCACTACAACAGCCGCAGTTGGCGTAGGATTGCACTATGCGTACTCTAATAGTGAGTATTTAACAGGTGGAGGGCCAACAGATACAGACCGTAGACGTGCATTACAGATGAAAGGATGGCAACCATACTCAATTAAGGTTGGAGACAAGTATTATAGCTACCAAAAGGCTGACCCTATGTCTACTGTACTAGGTATGTATGTAGATATGGCTGAAGCTATTCGTTATCACGATATGGATCAAGAGCAAGCTGAATGGATTATGGGTGTTATTGGTCTATCGTTCATCAACAACATCGGTAACAAATCATTCCTTCAAGGTTTAGATAATATTATGGGCGTTATGCAAGACCCTGTAGGTTCATCTTCTAGATTAGTAGGTGACATCGGGGCAGGCTTTATGCCAGGATATATCCAACAAGTAGGTAACGTACAGAAGTTCCGTGAAATTAAAGAAGCACGTACAATGCTTGATGCGTTCCTAAAGCGTAGTCCATTTAGAGACTCCTTGATGCCTAAACGTAACGTGTTAGGTGAGAAGATAATGATTGAGAATCCAGACTTTGGACTTGGTGTTGTTACTCCTGTATATATGAGTAGCGTTAACACAGACCCTGTTAACCAAGAGATTGGTAGACTTAACAAAGGATTTAGTATTCCTAAGTCAAAACTTATGAACACCTTTGATATGCGTCAGTATGAGAACGACGAAGGACAGACAGCCTTTGATAGATACCAAGAGCTCACTGGTGAAGTTAAGGTAGATGGTAAGACACTTAGAGAAGCTCTAACAGGTCTTACAAAGTCTAGTTACTACAACAATCTAGATGATGGTACTGACCAAGAACTTAACTTAGGTGTACAACCACCACGTGTGAAAGCAATGCAAAAGATTATCAATAGATATCGTAAGTTTGCTAAATCAGAACTACTAAATGAATTCCCAGAACTTCGTGAACAGATGGATGAACTCCTACGTAAACGTCAACTTATTTAAATATAATGCCTAACTCATATATAGAACCAACACCCTCGAACTCAGCTATTGATGTTTCGTCACTAAACTATATCTCTATAGACGACCTCCACGCTAGAGGAAGTAATAATGGCGGGACGTCGTGGACGAACCTAACTATTAGTAGTAGAGATGCTTCAGCTAAAACTGTAACAGTAACAAGCGGGGCAAGCTATAGTACACTTAGAATCTACAGACTGACCACCCAAGAACCACTTGTAGATTTTACAACAGGTGCAGTATTGACAGAAGCTGATTTAGATAAAGCTTATCAACAAGGTTTATTTGCGGCACAAGAAGTTAATGAAAATGCTTCTGGTCAATCCGTAGCTGACCCACAAAATATAGAACAAAGTCAATTAGCTAGTGACTTTGAGTTACCTACGTCTAAGCTTGCTGTTGATGATATTAGTTTAGGTACTATTAACTTAAAAGATATAAGCGAAGGAGGTTCGGGTAATGCGACAGTAAAGTGTTTTAGAACTGGTACAACAGATCACTTATTACTTTACGGTGAAGATCATATCGGTCTTAGGGTAGGTTCAAATATCTTTGCTCAAGAAGGTCTTAAACTAACAAGACTCGCCACGCAATCAGACGGTTCTAACTACGATATGACACTTACTGCTCCTAATCTTCGTAAAGAAGATATAACTGATAATAAAGCATTAGTTACTAAAGAGTATTTAGACGACGCACAGACTAGCCAGAACACAACACTAGGTACTACTTATGTTGCTAAAACCGATGAATTATCACAAAAAGTAATTAATTGGACGTTTAACGGTCTTACTAATGATTTAGAATCTGACCTTGGGATTTATGCTGATAGGACTGGGTGGACGTTACAAGTTAATACTACAGGAGGAAACGAATCAGACTTTCTGAGTGATAATGGTAAGTATTTTGGAGCACCTCTACAAACAACAAGTGGTCATGCTCTTTATGGTACTTGGAAAATCGAAATCAGTTGGTTTGCAGGGATAGATAAGGGAAGTGGAGGTAGTGACGTTCAATCTCGATTATACGCGACTCAAAAAGCTAGTGCCGAAGGAGATGATCTAATTACCTTAGGAATGGGCGGTGCTGAAGCAACTACCAATAAAGGTTCTAGTTTGCATTGGAGTCAAATACTTAAATCTACTGGTAATTCAGATGATGTATTACGTAGATACTTCTTTCCACACGTTGACGAAACAAGTGCAATGGATATTGACGCAGGCACTATGCAAGCATCCATCACAATAAGTAAAATTTCAAATTCAGTATAATAAATGAACTCTCAACATTTACCTTCAGCAGTAGGAATCGTAGGACTCCTCGGAACAATAACGCTAAGTGACATTAACACATTGATTGCAATATGTGTTGGTGTGACTACCCTAGTATACCTTGGGATAAAAATTTATAAAGAAATAAGAAACCAATGAGTGATAAATCCTTAAAATTACACAATCTACAAGATATCATCATCGACGACTTAATCAATAAGATTAAATCTGGAGAGGCTACAGCATCAGAATTAAGTGTTGCTAGACAACTCCTAAAAGACAATGGTATTCAAGCAGTAGCAACCGACGACTCGCCAATGAAAGAACTTGTAGCAAGTTTACCGTTTGACGACGACTCAGAACACGTTAAGTTAAATGTCAAGTAGAAACTATAGAAAAGAATATGACTCTTACCATAAAAGAAGTAAGCAGAAAAAACGTAGAGCGGGACGTAACAAAGCTCGACGTATGCTTATTCGTGAAAGGGGCAAACAAGCCCTCAAAGGTAAAGACGTCGACCACAAAGACCGTAACCCTAAAAACAACTCTAGACGAAACTTAAGAATACAGTCTAGATCTAGGAACAGGTCTAGAAATAAATAACATATGGAAATCCCCGATCAGCTTCGGGACTTTAGGAACTTCCTTTTTGCAACTTGGAAACACCTAAATCTCCCAAAACCTACAGAAATTCAGTATGAGATTGCTGAGTTTATGCAGAATGGCCCTAAAAGAGGTATTATTGAAGGCTTTCGGGGTGTTGGTAAGTCTTGGATCTGTTCTAGCTACGTTGTACACCAATTATTCCTAGATCCAAGCAAGAATATCCTTGTTGTATCAGCCTCTAAGACACGTTCTGATGACTTTAGTACGTTTACCCTTAGGTTGATCCACGAAATGCCCATATTGGCTCATTTAATACCCTCACAGAGCCAAAGATTTAGTAAGATATCGTTCGACGTCGGGCCTGCCCCTGCCTCACACGCCCCATCCGTTAAGTCACTAGGCGTCACTAGCCAACTTACAGGGTCACGTGCGGACATCATTGTCGCAGACGACATCGAAGTACCCAGTAACTCGGCTACCCACGGGATGCGATGGAAGCTTAGTGAACAAGTTAAAGAGTTTGACGCTATCTTAAAGCCCCTAGAAGACTCTAAGATCATCTTTCTAGGCACTCCTCAGACCGAGGACAGCATATACAATACCCTTTTAAATCGTGACTACACAGCACGTATATGGCCTGCTAGGTTTGTATCAGAAACAGAGAACGAATCTAGTTATAACAGTAATGTAAGTCCATACTGTGTAAACCTTGAGAAACAAGGACAATCTACAGAACCTCTTAGATTCTCAGATGTAGACCTAGATGAGCGTGAAATCTCCTATGGTCGCTCTGGGTTCGCTATGCAGTTCATGTTGAACACTAGGCGTTCTGATATGGATCGCTACCCACTTAAACTAAATGAGTTAATAGTGATGGACGTCGACAACGAACTAGCACCCGAGAAGGTTCTGTGGGCACACTCACCAGACCTAGCGTGGGACAGTAGTGTACCTAATGTAGGTTTCTCTACAGACCGTTACCACAGGCCTCTGAAGCTCGTAGGAGACCACATACCGTACACAGGGTGTGTTATGTCTATTGACCCTTCTGGACGTGGTAAGGATGAGACTGCGTGGGCTGTAGTAAAGATGCTTAATGGTTATCTATACGTCATCGACGCAGGAGGTATGCAAGGAGGTTACTCTGAGGAGGTACTACTTGCTCTTGCCAAAAAAGCCAAAAAATACGCTGTCAACGAAATAGTCGTCGAAAGTAACTTTGGTGATGGAATGTTCTCTGAGATATTTAAGCCGATCATAGGAAAGATCCATCCAACAACCATTTCCGAGGTACGTCACAACACCCAAAAGGAGAAACGTATCATCGACACTCTCGAGCCAGTTATGAACAGCCATAGGCTGATTATTGACCCCACAGTAATTCAGAGAGACTTTGAGTCCGCCCAAGGGTATCCCCAAGAAAGTCAGTTGAGATATCAGTTGTTCTATCAAATGAGCAGAATCACCAGTGCTAGAGGAGCTATTAGTCACGACGATAGACTAGACGCACTAGCCATAGCTGTCAATTATTGGGTAGAACAAATGGCACAAGATGCAAATCTCAAGATGGACAATAGAAAAGAAGAGTTACTAAATGAAGAGCTACAAAGATTCGAGGATAGCTTTTACAAGCGTTCTAAGGGGTCTAGAAGCTCTTTGACGTGGACTTGAGTACCAAGAGCCCATTTAGGGGTAGAACACCCCTTAGAGACGATTCTGACGATGATTACCTTAAATCAAGGACTAATATGAGGGAGTACTAAGTGTACACTAAGTGTTTTATACATTATAAGTGTTCTATTAGTCATCAACAACGTCAACACTAAGAGTACACCTAGTGAGTTTTAGGGTTGACATATAGTATTTATATAACTATTAATAGTAATTATGAGTGACCGACCACAACGACGCAAGGCCTTAACGCCTCTACAATCTGCCGCAGGTATACTGGGGGAGCATTATGAGCATTTCGTTATTATGGTCAACGATGAGCCTCACTCAGTGCGTCTCGAATATGACAATAGTCTTAGTGCTCTCGGTATGATCGAAACAGGACACAAGTTGATCTCTAAGAATCTTATGAGTGACGCTGAAGAGGACTTTGAGATCGTCTGGGACGACGAAGATGACGACGAAGAAGAGGCTATATAATTTTTTTTGTGTGTATATGTGAACCATAAGCCACTCTAGGAGTTTTAATGTAATAGTTTCTACCTAGAGTGGCTATTTTGTTGCAAAAATCTGAGAGGGTTTATATATACGTCGACACTTAGGTTTCCCCCGAGGGTCTTTGGCGTACGCAAAATTCGATGATAGTCGAGGGTCTTTGACATTTTTCTGACACGGGGGCTTTGAACCACTGCAAACAACAGAATACCAAGGGATTACATATCCATTTTGACTGTTGAACAATCTGACGCAACGAACTTGCCTTTGTTTGTTGTTGCAGGGGTTTTTTGCCTATGACATAAAAAAACCCTAAGCACACATAGGCACTTAGGGCTTGATGATAGTAGATAAACTTAGAAATCTAGGCGAACTGGCAACTCATACCTTAGAGCTCCCTTCGAATCAATATGGGACGATACTTCGATGACATCCCCTACTGAAAACGCAGGATGGCTTTTCTCATTATGCCACAACACCACCTTGATTGGGCGAGCATCATCACTGACCTTAACGAAGCACTCAACGGCCCACGAATCATTCGACGACGCAGGCTTGCCTTTGGCATTCTGCATCTTAGGATTGATACGCATAACCTTTGCTTTGCTATAGCTTAAGTCAACGACGGAATTTGCAATAATAACTGAATCTTTCATAATAATAATAATAATTTTAATTAACTTTGGACTTCCAAGTCATTCGGAAGCCTCACTAAAGAGGCTTTCGTATGACTTATCGCATCGCCAGAAAATAACCGAAAACCTTACGCTAAGATGGATGCAAACACATTGTTTGCTTGATTTTTGTTTCTTTTTATCAAGAAAAAGAAATTCGTTTGGTTCTTTGCGAAGCACAAAGAACTTGATTTTGTTTCTTTTATCAAGAAAAGAAATTCCTTTGGTTCTTTGGGAAGCACAAAGAACTGACCTTTGGTTACTTTGGGGCAGTCCAAAGTAACGAGCCGATATGTGGTTGTGTTGACGTCGCCTGCATAAAAAAAGCCCAAGGCATCTTGCGACACCTTGAGCTGTATGATAGTAGATAATGGTATTATTATGATTAACCGTTATATGTCCGTATCTGGTCGTTCTTGACTAGATTCTTACAAATCTGACGCAACCGAATTGATGGTGCGATACCGTCCTCACGCTGTAGTAGCTTGAGTTTGAGATATTGCTCCTCTGGTAGATCGATTGTGACTTTGTGAGATTTAGACTGTTGTGTGTTTGATAGTTCCATAATGATAGTATATATAATTTGTTAATGATTGATTTGTTAGAAAAGCCCAGTTATGTGTAGGCTTGCATATAATGGATGTTGACACACCTTGAATAGAAATATGAATAGTAAGAACTGCATAAGTATAAACAAGATGACGCCAACTAAGTTAGTATGTTTGTAACATATTTAAGTTATTATTAATTATTTTTGAAGCATTGAAGTAGAGCCAGGCTGTAACCATACCTCCTTTGTCTAGTTCAATGGTAGTTAGTTTTCTTTGGTAGTGCGTAGGGTGACCTTCGAGTCGATCTAAGCTGTACTGAGCGACATCGTCAACCTTGTACACTTCCACAGAGACGTTGTGACCTAAGTTAGGCTTGTCGTATACATATGGTAGACCGTGTTCTTCTACCAATGGATACTTGTTGACAGTTATGCCGTGACCTACAAACTCTTGACCTTGTAGATAATACTTGTGATTACCCTTGTCTTTCTTGAGTGTACCATAGACTGCGACATAGTCTACGTCGTCCCAAGGATATAGGTCATCGTATGCTTGTTGTTTCCAAGCTTCTTCGTCGAGCTTGTCAAGGTCAAGAGGATGTGAGTCATAGTCGTCTTCGTAGGTATCTAATGGTTCTACGTCGTCGACTGCATATGAACCAGTCTTAGTAAAGTGCTTGTCGTAACTGTAGTAGCCTTTGCTAGAACAGTATGAGGCGAAGCAATTGTTTTTGGAATACCACGCACCACCACGCTCATACCAAGTACCGTAGCGTTCTACGTGGCCGTCAGTTACGATACAGAAGCGTGTGTCTGTGAAGCTGAGTATGTCAGCCCAGTGTACTTCTGGTATGCCCTTGAGTATCTGGCAGACTTCTTCGGTGTCAGTCATCTTGTTGTCACCGAGGTCAGCTACTGTACCGTTACTGAACAGGTATTGTGATGGGTGTATGGGAAACGGATGGCAGTTGTCAATACCTTTGTCGCCACGTGTAGCGTATCTGTAGTGTGCTACGAGGGGACGTTGTGCATTGATAAGGTCGTATGCTTCGTCGTAATCGAGAGTATAAAGAACTTCCATTGTGTCTGTGTAAACAATACCGAATCCGTCTGGGTTAGTGAACTCTGCATTGTCGATGATGTGATACGGTATAACAGTATCTGGGTTTGGTTTATGTATAATTAAGCACATGGTGTTGTGTTGGCTATAAGGATTTCGTTAAAGTTATTGACTTGTCGTGATTCTATAACATCTTGACACCAGTTACGCTGTGCAGATGTAAGGTAGTCACGATCTGAGTCGTCTTGATTGTTTTTGATAAAGTTAACAACCGACGCTAGTGAAGCATTAGGGTTGTCGTCTAACCACGCTTGGAACAGGTATGAGTCGACGATGACATCACGCATTCTATGTAAGTCTGCTTTGTATGACTTGTCGAGATACTTGGTAAGGTCGTGTAACAAGAAACGCATCTTTTGGTACAGGTGTGTACTGAAGAAGTGTGAGTTGAAGTATGAGTCAGCTCTGAGTGATTTGTATAATGTCTGACGCCCGTACTTGAGGTCTAGTCGTGCATTGGTGAGTTCCATTTGTCGTACATACTCCTCTTTGTGTTGTGAGTAGCTGTACACGTGCGACATAATAACCTGCATAAGTTTGAATCTACGCTTGAGTTGTTGTTGATTCTTGACTTTTGAAGGTAGACGAAACTCTAGTCTGTTGCCTTTGTTTTGTATACAACAGTAGCGACCTCGTTGGTTGGCTGTGCTAAGTTTCTTATTATAGCGTGCATACTCGTTGGTAAGGCGTGGCTTCCATAGTGCATACAACACACCGCAGAATGGTGATACTTCTGGTAGGTCTAGTATGAAGTCGTTGACATCTGATGACTTGTACGATATATTTATGTGGCCACCGCATCGTTGATTGGCGTCACAGTTAACGTATGTTGAGTTGTCTACGTCGTCAGCAAACTGAGTGTAGTTAGATAAGTTGTACACGTGTGTGATACCTTCTAACCCGCACGAACTGTCTGTTTCCCAGTGACTGAACAATGGTTGTATGTCGACACGGTCGTAACGATTGTACACAGTTTGTTCTAGGTTATTCTTTTCTACCTCGAACCCTATGTAGAACTTGTTAAGACCTGGCGTAGTTGTGTCTTGGTCTTCGATATGACCTTCTTTGGTTTGCATATCGTCGTCCATATTAGTGTGGTAATCTTGTACGAAGTAAGGGTCGCCACGGCATTCTTCTCTACGGGATTCTTCTTCGATGTCTTCCCATACACTAGCGTCTTGGTGGTAGTAACAGTCGCGTTCGTCACAGTAACGCATCTCGTCTGAGTGGAAGTACTCTTCGTTCCATTCGCACCACAGTAAGTCTTCGTGGTCTTGATGATAGAAGTCATAGTTTACAACAGTCCAGTCGCTATTGATTTCGTCCATAAATGCACGCATTGCCCAGAATAAACCTTGTGGAACTGTGTATTGACGTAGTATTAGTTGTGAGTGGCGATCGTCTTCTGGGTCAACATCTGTTAACCTAGTGAAGTCGAAGTATTGCTCTGCATCTATGATTGAACAACGGGTACTTATATTGTTAAACCAAGCACCGTTTATATGTATAGCAAAGAGACGGACATGGTCTTTATGCATTAGTATCCAGTTGTCTCTGTCGTCTTGTGCAAACACTGCGTTTTCTAAGACATCTTTTAGTGACCATTTCTCTAGTTGGAAGTGGTATAGGCTAAGGAAGCAGTCATCTCTGTTTAGATAGTCTGGGTCTATTATAGTATTGACGACGAAGTACATATGCTCTGGCTCGACTTCGTAGTGGTCGTCATTGAGATAACTAAGATTGGTAGCGTCTTCTGCAGTTATGTCTACTAATGAACTACGAGCAAAGGCTATTAGTTCTTCTGCTTCTCGCAGTATACGTTGTGTTTCTTCGTATTCTGCTTGACCGCCACTTAGATTGTTGTTGCTGATGTAATCCCGACGGTCGCGTATTAGTTGCTTTACAGCGTCTAGTGTACGGTAGCTTCCGTCATTGTCGATAAAATACGGTTTAACTAATTCTAGTTTGTCTTGTATTTTAGTTTGAAACAGCTCTCTAATGACAGCTGTGTGTGTTATGTGGTTACGACGATATTGTCTATGTATATTCATATGCTTTGATGTGTCTTGGCTTGTCTTGTCTTTATTTTTAAAAAAA
>CEOU01026685.1_pt1 | contig 11679 bp, 25 predicted proteins | sample 530731 | NCBI WGS metagenome assembly CEOU01 (sample SAMEA2620894, study PRJEB7988) | marine metagenome | isolation source: saline water (ENVO:00002010), including
CTGAAAGTCATAGCTGTTTCGTCTTACCTCAGCTTTGAATGGACTGACTAGGCTCGTATCAATACGAACGCCTCTGATGTCCTTATCGGGACCACCCTCAATCCAAATCTTATTATGTGTATCCATTTAGTACCTCCAGTACTTTTTGGTTGAAACCCTCATCGTATCACGGGGTTGTTGTTTTTGCTACCTCTTGTTGCTTATTATTTTTTTGAAAGAGACTATACCCGCCCTCTCCTCCCCCCAGTATACCCCAGTAGTCAAGCATTTTAACTGTCGGGCGTTTGAAGGTGTGCAAACAGCTTATTCTGAAAGATTAAAACTTTAGCTGATGATGTAATCGGGTGATTGTCCTTTAACGTAAAAAACGTGTCACTTTTGTAAGGATTGTACGAAACCTGTTCCCAATTCAGGTCAAGGTCAGCCCAGTACAGCCACTCGGATTCAAAAGGTAAGTAGTCACCCTGCACATAGGCGTGAACGTTCTTAGTCTGTTCCTGCAAGACTCGTTCCCTGCCTTTTTGGCTGACTATGAACGTGGCATTAGTTAAGGCTATGTTTTGAGAGTAGCCGACTACCTTGTTGTAGGTAGCCGACTTGCTCTCCCAGTCCTTAATGCTGAACGTGTCCTTGTGTAAGTTTTTGTACACTCGGACTCGCATTAGGACACAGCCTCCGCTTCTGCTATTGCTAGTCGCCAAAGGCGATCTACTTCATCTTCTTGGCTGAACAATATCTCGCCGTCGTGGAATACATCTGCGCCTCTAAAGTTCATGCCTTCTTCAACATATCCGATAGCAAACCTTAGCTTAGGATATTCTTCTGACACTTTAATCCAGAAACCTTCTTCAAATGGACCCCAAGCTGTGTCGTAGTAGCCTGAAATGTATTCTTGATTGAGGACTATATGAGTCTCACAGTCACCCCACTTGGTTCCCCAGATTTCGTTCGCCCAGTCATACCAGTTATCGTAACCTGTTTCAGCTTTCGCTTTTATAGATTTAGCAACTAGCTCATCATGTTCTGCTTTCCGCCTAGAGTACGCTTCGGGAGTCCAGTTTTCATTGTCATCATCTGTGACAAGTTTTAACAGCTCTCCGTCAGGGTCAAACTCTCCTGTAGGAGATGGTGAGCGAGTACCTACCAGTACTTCTGGCATAGGTAATAGGTTAATTAATCTAACCTCTGGCTCATCATCAGCGTCAGCATCAGGTGATACTGCTTCCATGTCCTTCATCAGCTTTTGAAGGTGAGTTTTAGGACCATATATTCTTATGTCATTTTGACACCAGTTTGGCATTTCTTTCTCCTTTTCATAGGTTGTCCTACCAATATACTCACGCTATCATGGTTTTACAACCTAATCAAAGGAGAAGTAGTGCAAAAGAAATGTGTGGGCTGTGAAGTCCAACTGACACATGAGAATATCAGTGATGAGGACATGAAGATATGTTGGGATTGCTACGATCATTCTTATGAAGGTCAAAAGAACAGTAAAGACTATGAAGGTGACATACCTTTTATAGTTAAGGTAACGTATACCGATTCGCTAGAGTGTCAGGTTATGGGATTCTCTCAAGAAAGCGTAATTGAATACGTTGAAGGTAAGGATTGGAACCCAGAACTCTTTGTACGCACATCAACTACAGAAGTGCATTATGATGGGCAAAAGGTTTACGAACGAATGGAGGTATTGAACTGATGACAGGGCGTAAAACATATAACCATGCTTTGACTATGTCTTTCAGCGTGTCTGGAAGCGAACATGCAGATTGGTATGACGCACTACAGAAAGAACCAGAGTTAGTCTGGAAAGCTATTCAAAATAGACTTTCACATGGAATGAATGATGTGCTAGAGAGCTGTGAAGGCTACGATACTTATCGGGAGGAATGATGGACTATGAAGGAAAGACCAGATACGCAGTAGTCGTTCAACGAACGTTTACGATTGACTATCACGTTTCAGTATGGGCAGACAACGAACATCATGCCCAGATCATGGTAGAACAGCTAAGCGACACTATTGAGGACTGGGAAGACAAAGAAGAGTGCGTAGAAAACAACGGACACGAATTCGATGAACGAACACCTAAGCTAATAGATATCAGGGAGGTCTAATGACAGGCATTAAGTACAGCGTATGGGTGGGAGGAACTGAGGTCAGTGATTACTGCCACGATTCTCTTACGACAGCAATACAGCAAGCTGATTCATGGCGATTGCCATCACCTGAAGATGGTGATGATGAAGGTTATGGAGATCAGGTGGCGATAAACGTAATGAAGTATAAGCGTAAGCCTTACTGGCTAGTGTGGTCAGAAAGTTTAGGCTGGATTAAAGAAAGCCTGAGGGACTACTGATGGGGTGGGTCAGTCCATACTTGTGCGATCACTGTAGAATAGCTTACCTAGAGAATGGGTCATTTGACGCTAACTGGCTGGATAACGGTGACAGGGTATGCACAGAGTGCTACGAGGAACACCGTAGGGACACCATAGAGAGGTTAAGAGCTTGACAACGAACGACCAGACACCCCCAGAGATTGACAAAGTTTACGAAGTTGATATTGATGTGATTTCAAAGGTTCGTACAAAAGTTAAGGCTAGAAATGCTGAGGAAGCTAAAAAGATAGCCTTACTGCGAAAAAGCTACCTACTGTTAGATGAGGTACAAATAGTGACGAGTTGTAAAATGACTAAGGGCGTGATACGCTGAGGGGTAACCAACAAAAGGAGAAAAATATGCCAGATTATGAAGTCAGATTAGACTACGTTTTTGAAGGCAGTTTAGACGTAAAAGTTACGGCGGACAGCGAAGATGAGGCTATGGAACTCGCTAAAGAAATGGGCGACATAGGTGAGGCTCACGCTGAAGCAAGCCACTACAAAACCTTAGTTAATACTATAGAGGAGGTATGAAATGACTGATGGTACTTTAGTCGGACACTGTGGGGTGGACAGCGGACAGATCATGCTGATTGACCCTTGTTATGTGTTCAAAGATGATTTCTTACCTAAGTCTGATGCGACTGGTGGTCCATACGATGAAGCGTGTCGGATTACTTTATCTATGGGAGCCGGAGAACACACACTAGGTGGAGTTGTTACCAGCACCTATATGGGAGATGGGAACTACCCTGTCTACGCAGACATGGAAGGTAATCGTGTCAAGAGTGTCACTATCGTGTTTGACGATGGAAATGACTGGGAAGATGACGAAGGTGACTGGGAAGATGAGGAAGGTGAATGGTAGAGGTAGAGTTTGAAACGACTAAGAAACGTAAGCCAGCTTACACTAAGCCTAAGTTTTGGGTTCGCTGTGGAGACTGTAGAGCTATCTACTCTGACCGTGTTTACAAAGACTATCCCACTTGCAAGTTCTGTGGGGGAGCTAACTGGTCCAACGACTGATGAAACGAATACTTGAGCCATACTATATTGGGGTGAGGATTGTGTCAGACAAGGTTGGGATAGACCTCTGGGACATTGACCGTAACCGGATACGAGACTACTTAGACAAAGAGATGGAGCCGTCTAGTAGATTCTGGTTCGGCTCTCCCTGTCGCTTTGTCAGGCGCATAGATATCTTAGTTCATGTTTACCTGCCTAACGCAGTTGAGGAGAAGTATCCAGAGCTAGCAGTTTACCTAAGATCAACGTCCCCACGATGGGGCAAGAATTGGAGACAGTGGTAATGTTCAAAATAGGAGACAGGGTAAAAGTCATTGACCAAAACATCTCAGGTGAGATAGTCCGATGGGACGGCGCTAAAGCAGTTGTTCTTGACGATGATCGTGCCGATTGGATTGAGGAAGGAGATGACGGCACTTTAGTGTTTCGTGTTGCGGAGTTGGAAAAACACGTTTAGCGTGATAAGATGAGCTTAACTCAAATGAAAGGAACCCACATGTGGGACAGAATGAATAAAGAAGAATGGGAGCTAGTTGGACTCATGGACGACGAAGGACCATTCAAAAACAGATACTGGGAGCTAATGCGTCCACGCCTAGTCAAAGCAGTCGCCAAGATTGAGGCTGAAGTAGAGATGATATTAGAGAAGGAAGAACACTTGGAGAACGAGTATCTTTCAACAGGAGGCGAGTGTGGCGTAGCTCACGCTGAAGCAGTTGGGAGTGCTATTCAAGCAGGTTTTGACTCATACGATGCTAAACTTTATGTAAGACAACAACGACCAAAAGAGGAGCGATAATGGAGTGGTCATACAAAGGAGAGTTCTGGAAGGGCTACCGCAACACCGTAGTCTGTCTGGCTGAGGAGTTAGCTGAGATGGGCGCTAGTCCATCTAAGGTGCAGGAAGCTGGAATGAAACTTGACCCTAGACTAGACGGCGGGTGTCATGCCCGATCAATTAAAGGTACTTTAGCTAACATTTATTGGGAAACGTATCACAAGAGAAGGAGCGAAGTTTATGATATGTCCACTATGTAGTTCAGAGATGCACCGACCCAGAGTTGCTCTGAGTCGTGTAGACAACAAGACAGAGATATGCCCACCATGTGGGCTAGTGGAGGGGCTACAGCGATTCGCAAGAGTCCTTGAGGACAGGGCAGGTGAACAATGAAGTACTAGGAACACCATAGAAGGGTTAAGCGCTTGACAGCAGGCAGGCGCAACTCTCACGAGTATCGGGATTTTCAAAAGTTCGCTCGGCAGAGCTGAGGGGGACAAAAACTCACCTAATCTATTATGAAATTAGGGGTTGCAAAAAGTGATGAATCCGTGATACGCTGAGGGTATCTCAAATTGAGATGTACTGTTAATTGCTTAGGAGGCAATATGACCACAACAACTATTAATACAGCTAAGGTCAATGAGACTATCGCACAAGAGGTAGTAGCTTGTACCGTAGCTTTACAAGAGGCAAAAGCTAACCTAGAACAAGCTAAGGATAAGTTCAAAGCGTTAGGGATTGACTCTCACACCACAGATAACGGAGCTAAGATTTCCGTAGTCACAACGAATCCTCGCAAATTGGATTCCGACAAACTACAAGAACTACTCTCCGATCAGAAGTGGTACACAGTTAGCAAAAGAACAGCTCAACTATCCATGTTGGATAACGAGATAAACGCCAAGCGAATCTCACTAGAGCAAGTATCAGATGCAATTACTGTAGGTGAAACAATATCCGTCAGGGTAACAGTACCCACTACAAAATAGTGGTAATGTGCCGGTAGGGGTAATTCCCTACCGGCTAACATTATCTAAACTTTACTTGGAGGTAAAGATGTCAGAATTAAAAGGACCAATAGAAAGAGAAGATGCGACTATCTACTTTGACGTAAGCGATAGGTCGCTACTGCTAAGAGAGGCGACTACTTGCCTATTAAACGATTTCGAGAATTTTATTGCTTTTACTTTAGAAAGAGCAGAGAAAGATAAGATAGATTTCTTTGAAGATCAGGAGTCGTTTGACATGCTTATGGAGCATTTAGGCGGAGCTTTGTCATTCTCTATGAACACAATAGTGAGTTACTTTACAGACGGAACAGAAGGCGATGATGATTTCTTAGCTGAGAATTTAGAGAAACAACTACAGGAAGAAGGACTGCAAGTTTCTTCCCGACTGTTGGACATGCTACAAGACAATCCAGAGTTAAAGCTGTGGCTAGAAGATGACGAGGAGGAGGAGTGATACCGATAACGTTTGACTGTTCCCCTATGGGTATCGTCTACAGTGTGCTGTTAATCTTAGCTACGCTTTACGGCATTAGGAGAATGTTCAAGATGTCGTAGGTACACCATTGAGAGGTTAAGCGCTTGACACACACTCTCTCAATCTCTCACGAGATGGACATTTTTTGATGCGGACAGGGAGCGATCAGGACACAAACTTTAGGTGAGTTATTGTGACGAATGTCACTTGACCCCTAGACCCCTCACGGCTAGTGTGGAACTTAGCCACTCAACCACATAAGGAGAAATCATGGCAAACATAAGAACGAATCAACCTAGTTTGATTCAAACAGTAATAGACGGCAAGGGGCGTGACGCTTTAGCCGGTAGTTGGGGTGCAGTTAATAACCCTCATCAAAGATTAGGTGAACTTTCATTCACTGAGGGTAATGACTACTCACGATCAATAGCCACCGTTTACCACTACAGCACGGCAATGTTTAGCATATTTAAAGCGTCAGAAACTTTAGCTGACAAATTGCCACTAGCTGATGACGGCAATCCGTTCACGCACATAATCGCCCCACTTTCTTTAGGCTGGCAATCCATGACCGACAAGACAGGGGTCGCCCGAATAGTGTCGGGCTGGCTAATGGGAGATTCAAGCGTAAACCTATACAGCGTCAGGGGTCGTAAAGAGATTCACCGCTTTACCGGATATTGGGATATCTACAGCGATAACCCTAAAGCTAGGAATGACCTAAACAAAGACATCTACGAGATGATCACACCTAAAGAGATCTACACGGTTACGGTTAAGTAATCGTAAGGGCTAGGGGTTTAGTGGCAGAACCCCTAGCCCATCTCTCGTAGGGACACCATTGAGGTCCTAAGCGCTTGACAAACAAACAACACAATGCTTCACGCTATCCCGAAAAATCCTGCCCAAGCGAACGTATGTTCGATCTAATTTTAATACTACCCTCCCTCTCCACCCTCCAGTATACTCACGAATATGCGAAAAATCAAGTTAAGATTAGCTCAAGTTTGGCTAGTTCTATCGGAAAATGAGATAGGTCGTGAGGTGTCCGGCAAAGATTGCAAGAAAGTTTAGGTCCAATATCCCTTGTAAACACTGGCTAATAAATAAACCCTTGACACTTGCGAATAAATAACCTAATCTATTTGTGAGTGAATGTTTCACTTTCCACACAACTAAAGGAGAAATTATGAGTGGATTCTTAACCAAAGTAAATGACAATTCAAGCGTGATTGACTGCGCACTAGATTCGGGCGCACTATTTGAACCTAAACGCATCAACACGTTGCTACCCAACGGCACTAGCTGTGACAAGACATTTACCGTTTACCGTGAATTAGAAGATGGCTCTCAAGCTGTCCTAAATGCTGGCGTGACGAAACAATATCTAGCCTCAAGTTATCAACTACTGTTTGATACGGCAGAAGAAATGTTCCCTAACTCATGCAACCAATTCTCACTGTTCGGTAATGGCGAGCGTGTTTGCTTTACCCAAAGTATTGGCGAGAGTACAGAATTTGAAGATGGTGACGAATTGTTTACCCATCTTATGTACACAGGTTCAATGGACAGCACATGGAAAACAGCAGTATTTGGATTCATGTACCGACCAGCATGCTCTAACGCTATCCCAATGGGTACTCTGCAACTAGCGCAGAAACGAACCACTAACCACGACTACCTACTATTTCAGAAAGCTAAAGTCCTATCTGGTGCTTATGGCGTAGCAGAACAATTCGTGACTAGTGCCAGAATCCTCAAGCAAATTGAATTGAACAGGGTTCAACTAGCCTTAGAAATTGACAAGATTCTTCCGGTAGTAGATGAAGATTCTTCCACCAAGTCCATTAACACAAGGGACAAGATGGAAGAAGGAATCCGCTACTACTTTGACGAGGAATCAGAACAGTATGGTCCAACAGCTTGGTCACTCTTTCAAGCTGTGCAGTCCTACGAGTTCCACGTTAAGACTAAAGGCAACAAGTCCACCGAGGAAAAGCGTCAAGCTAAGAAAGTTGACCTAATCCGAAACCCTAGAGTTGGGCAAAGTATGACGGAGACTCTGAGAGATAATCTCTTGGTCCTCGCATGAGGGTTAGCCTACCGGATAGCTATTGGGAAACTGGTGGCTATCCGGTAGGGACACCATAGAGAGTTTAAGCTCTTGACACACACACCCACACACCCCCCTAACCTAGAAGAATTCGGAGGGGTCTTTTTTTTGCTCGAACACTTGTTCGTTTTATGGTGTGACACATGTCACAGCTAAAAACTTGACTTTAGCTCACATTTTTTACTATTTTGGTAAATAAAAAGCCTGTTTTTTACAGGCGGAAAGGTAAATATGACAACCACCACAAACAAAGGGACAGTAGCCCATCACAGCGCACTAATGGCGGGCTTTATAGCTATGGCTATGTTTGGCTCATGGGCGAACACAAAGCGCTATATAGGGCGTTGGGCGGGGTGCTATCAAAAGCACGGTAACTATGTAGGCGTACAGCCCCACATCTGGCGTTACTTCTTTGGCGCTAAACAAGGCGATGCTCTTTATCACACGTCACAAGGTGACAAATTCTTTCATGCACCGAGTAAAACCTCTGGCGGGCATTTGTTGCCCATCTTGCCTAGTGAAAACTACGACATCAACGATGAGAAACGAGGGTTTTGGCTGTGCGACCACGACCACAGCTTTGACTATGTATGGTCTGAGGAAGATGCCGACCACATCAAGCACTTCACCTACACCCACACTGACAACTGTGCAGACCTAGCATTTGACCTAGCACACGGAGCTTTAGCCCGTCTAACCACTCAGTACTACACATGGGTTGATGCACTAGCCAATGCAGACGGAGAGCGCTCCGAGTGGACTCAAAAGCTAGTAGACACCTGTGTTATAGACAGCGAAGTTAAAGCCGATGAAATCTCTTTCGTGTTTAGCACGGTTGAATCATTCCTTAAGGCTTGCGGAAAAGCCCAGCAAGCCTTTGACCGTGCCGAGAAAGCTGTCGGGCGTGTCGCAGTTCCCGAACACCTCTACGGTGCTAGGGCGCTAATCACCGGAACCATCACAGAACGAAAAACTGAATGGACCGACTACGGCGAACAAACCAAGCTAACCATCCGAGACGACAGAGGCTTTGATGTAATCGTTACAGCCCCCAAGTCAATTCGAGATGATGCTTTCGAGGGCATTCGAGTAAAACTAGAGGCTACGATCTCCGAATGGAATAAAGTAGAGGGACTCACCTATGCCAAGCGCCCATCAAAGGGGGCGATACTCTCATAGGGACACCATAGGGGTTCTAAGCGCTTGACACGCTTAGGGCTCCGCCCCTCACGGGAAAGGCCTTTTTTTCGATGAGTGAGTTCGGGTAGAGCTAGTCTTGCGAGCGTCAGCGAGTAAATCTAGCTCGGTTGATTTATGCATAAGTAGGGGGTATAGTGGAGTCATACACACATAGGCGAGAGCCGGAAAGGTAAGAAATGACAACAACGAAACTACTGCAAGACATGGTAGATAAAGGAGAGTCTTTCGGATTCTCTTACGCTTGCAAAGTGTGCCACGCACAGGGGGGCATGACTATTATGTCTTGGCAACCCGAACGCAACACTGTTATGCACTTTGCACAGTTAGCTGAGGAGCAATACAAGCTTATCAGCGAACAATTTGAGTGTGCCACCGAAGGGTGTAATTCTTCGTCAGCATGGTTCGCTATTAACGGCGAGAGCAACTGGCGATAGTCCGGTAGGGCGGGATTCGGACCTAGTACCGGCTAGGTTCGATTTCCGCCCCCTTTCCAGATTGGAGATTAATTATGCAAGAGTTCCTAAATGCAATGCTACTGTTCGGTCCGCCGTTATTGTTTAGCGCATTCATACTTTACCTAGTACGACCATGAGTAATTGTAAACGCAAACCTATATACGGAGAACGTAAAACTAAAGACATAACAGGGGTGGGTACTGAATGTGAACTACCAGATTGTGAAAGAGACGTGCTTGCTCGTGGTTTATGTTCCAAACATTATCAGCAATGGAAGAGAAACGGATTTCCTTTTCCATCGTCATATCTTCCACAAGCGAGTAGTCTTGAAGAATTTTTGAATATGCGATACACCAAGAAAGGTGATTGTTGGTTATGGACAGGTTCACAAGATATTTACGATGGATATGGTAAATGTCATCTTAGGCAATGGGGGGACAGGCTAGAAAAGCTAGGGGTTGGTGGCACTAAACCTAGACCCACAAAAAAGAATTATACCGTTCGTGCTCATCGGCTCGCTTATGCTGTTTGGGTAAAACCAATTCCTAAAGGTTCGGTAATCCATCACACTTGCTCTAATCGTTCATGTATAAATCCAGATCATTTACAGGCAATCACACCTAACGAAAACACAGCTGAGATGGTTGAACGTAGAACCTACCGGAAAGAAATTCGTGAGTTGAAGAAGGAGATCAAGGAGCTTAGGAACACCATAGAGTCCTTAAGAGCACTAGAGAGAAAGTAAGAAGTAGTGAGTAGATAAGCCTAGTCTGTGAGCTGGCTCTACTCACACCTTCGGGTTCGTAGGACTAGTACTACTCAGCGTTTGACTTTGTGTGGGGTCGTGAGTAGACTGGTCCTGCGGACCAAGTAGGTCTAGCGGAAAGGAAATACATGATATTAACCAACGGAGCAACACCCATCAAATGGGAAATCCAAGTAGGCGGTAATGGGCTGAAGAATTACATAGGCAAGGTAATCGCTAGAGTTGACTTTGGAAATCACAAATACGCCGTTTGGACTGCCTTCAGCAATAACGGAGTTCACTTTGATTGTGAGTATGGTCACTACGTTAATGACTACGATGAAGCTCTACATGCTTATGACAACAAGATAGGGTTTGCTTCAAGCTACGAGGGTCGTGACGAGTTCGCTACCGAACTGAGGATAGCGCTCAACGATTGTGGAGTACTACTAACGGAGTAGAGCTCAACCCGCCGGAGCTGATGCGACCAGCTCCGGTAGGGACACCATTGGCTTCCTAAGCGCTTTACACACAGGGGGGATGGGGGCTTCACGCACTTGAGAGAAAACTGAGGGCTTGAGTCAAGTTTTTGAGTGTGACACATTTCACATCATTTTTGCTTGCTTTTTTCGGATTTGACGATTAGACTGGTTTGCATGCAAACCAGCATAAATAACAAACACACCGAACACCTGTTCGGAGGAAAGGAAAGTAACATGCCATTTAATTGGTCAGTTAGAAGCGTTGAGAATTATAGCGAGATATCATGTGCGACCCACATGGTAGGCATGAATTCAGAATACCCAGTATTCACCGTTAAGGATTCATCAGGTTATGTCGTCGAGGAAGTCAAGTTCACGAGTCTTGGCGATGGGCAACTCGCTCCGTTACCGAATCCAGATAACGAACAAGAGCTAGGTCTTTACCTATCTCGCATCAACGCATGGATTGAGAGTAACGTAACTCAAGCTATTGTTTGGGCAACCATGACGGTTGGACTCAACCACATCAGTGACAAGAATATCGACGAATGGATACGTCGAATTGAGTTAATCAAAGAAGCAGGATTCGGAGACTACATCATGTTCCATGATCTTCAATTCGACGAAGATGAACTCAAGTTCAAAACACAAGTTAGACGAGAGATCAACGAAGATGATTTAGTTCGTCGAATTGGTTTATCAACTAATGCAATGACTCAGAATAAGAGTGAGTTCAACAAGTGGCTAGAGAAGAAGACGAAAGAGTTGGTCAAGTACTGACCATAAACCTATGGGGACTAGATGCGACCTAGTCTCCATAGGAACACCATAGAGGTCTTAAGCGCTTGATCAACCCCCCACCCCCTCACGGGAATAGAAGAAAACCAACTAACGTCCAATTGATGGGACCTGGGGTTGGATCTACACTTCGAACGCCGCTTCACTGCTAAGCCAGCATCCTTGACTAATGCAGCATTCGTGAGTAGACTGGTCCTGACGGACCAGA
>CEOU01035252.1_pt1 | contig 11626 bp, 3 predicted proteins | sample 530731 | NCBI WGS metagenome assembly CEOU01 (sample SAMEA2620894, study PRJEB7988) | marine metagenome | isolation source: saline water (ENVO:00002010), including
AATGTAAGTGGAATCACAGTATCTGAAATAGCAGCAAATAGCATTCAAATTAGTAGTGAGTCATTTGCAGACAATGATACGACCATCATGACTTCTGCTGCTATACAAGACAAAATTGAGTCTTATGGTTACACTACACAAGTAGGTGATATTACTGGTGTGACCGCAGGGACTGGTCTATCCGGTGGTGGCTCATCAGGATCAGTTACTCTCAATCTTGATTTGAAAGATGAAGATGATATGTCATCTGACTCAGCTACCCATGCTGCATCTCAACAATCAATAAAGGCGTATGTTGATACAAAGGTTACAGATTTGGTTGCATCTGCTCCGGGGGCGTTAGATACACTAAATGAATTGGCTGCTGCAATCAATGATGATGCGTCATTCTCATCTACAATTACTACTCTTGTAGGCACTAAGTTAGCGAAGTCAAGCAATCTTTCAGATCTTACCAATACGGGTACTGCTCGAACAAACTTAGGTGTTGATGCTGCGGGTACTGATAACTCAACTAATGTGACTCTTGTAACATCCAGTCATGACTATCTATCAATAAGCGGGCAAGCAATCACATTAGGTCAGATTGATGTTAGCGATGATACGAATCTTGCCGTTTCATCCCCAATCACTTTGACTGGCGATACGGTTGGACTTGCAGATCCAGCGACACTATCTCAACTTGATGAAGCTTCAGATGCTACTGATGATAAGATATTGCTTTGGGATGAATCTGCATCTGCATGGAAATACATGACTCTTGATAATCTACAAGATTCAATAGATACATCGTCAGCTAATACAGATACGACTTACACACTTGCCGCATCTGATAGCTCAAGTGATGCTTTGATTGATTTGATAGCAGGTGGTAGTGGTTCTGGAACGGTATCTGTAAAATTGGTTGCAGGTTCTAATATCACAATAACTCCTGATACTTCAACAACACCCGATCAGATAACCATAGCTTCAGCTCATCCCAACATTAGTGCAGCCAGCTCGGTAGATAATAGTGGTAGGACTTACATTCAAGACATTACTCTTGATTCAGACGGCCATGTAACAGGCATAGCTTCAGCTACTGAATCCGTAACAGATACAGATACTACTTACTCGATTAGTGCCGTTGATTCTGGTGATGATGCAATTATCCGCCTTACAGCAGGGGGTAGCGGAACGGGTAATGACGATATTACGCTTGAAGCAGGTACTAACATCACCATAACCCCAAGCGGAGATACAATCACGATAGCCACCAATGCAGCGGATATTGAAGGCGTTGTAGCAGGGACTGGTTTAACGGGCGGTGGAACATCAGGCACGGTGACTCTCAATGTTAGTGGATTGACGGTATCAGAATTGGCTGCTAACAGCATCCAACTCAGTTCGGAATCTTTTGCTGATAATGATACAAGCTTGATGACTTCTGCTGCTATACAAGACAAGATACTGTCTTATGGATATAGCACCGATTCTAACTCCTTTAGGACAGTCACCGCAGGTGGTAACACATTAGGGGCATCAGAAACATTAGCCTTTACTGCCGGAACGGGGATTACTATCGCTGAAAGCGGTGGTGCAGTAACAATTACTAATTCTGTTACTGATACTAATACATTCAGACCCATTACGGCAGGTGGAAATACATTAGGTTCTTCTGAAACATTAGCTTTCACGGCAGGATCTAACATAACAATTAGCGAAAGTAGTGGTGCGGTAACTATTGCATCAACGGACACAAATACACAATTAACACTACATGATGAAGATGATTTCTCATCAAATAGTGCTACTGCTGCTGCAAGTCAGCAATCAATCAAGGCTTATGTTGATGCACAGGTATCTGGAATTGTAGATACTGCACCTGCCGCATTGAACACATTAAATGAGTTAGCCGCTGCATTAAATGACGATGCTTCATTCTCAACAACAATTACCACCAGTATCGGTACTAAATTAGCAAAGTCAAGCAATCTTTCGGACTTAGCTAATGCGGGAACAGCTCGAACAAACTTAGGATTGGGGGCTGCTGCGGTAAAGGGTGTTGCTACTGATGGTTCGGGTGGTGTTGCCGATGGTGAGGGTGATTTGGTTACGGGTAATGCTGTGTTTGATTACATCGCAGCTCAAAACTTCGCTACATCAGGATCATCTAACTTTGTTGTAGGAGATATAACAGGTCAAACTGCAATTACAAGCGGATTAGCAAGCACCGATGAGTTTGTGATTAGTGATGCAGGTACTCTAAAGAGAATGGATACATCTGTATTGCAGACCTATATGCAGAACAATCTAACATTTACCACTAATACAGACACTACTTATTCTGCCGGAACGGGATTAGCTCTTAGTGGTACTACATTCAGTATGGCCGATCCTGCCGATGGCACTACAATAGACGAAGGAACAATTGCTACTGATGACCGTATGCCGATATGGGATGAGTCTGCATCCTCTTGGAAATATGTAACAATAGATGACTTACAGGATGAAATAGATACAAACACGGACACTAATACCTTCAGAACAGTAACGGCAGGTGGTAATACTCTTGGGGCATCTGAAACCCTTGCTTTTACTGCGGGTTCTAATGTAACAATAACCGAAAGTGCAGGTGCAGTAACTATTGCATCAACCGATACTAACACTACATACAGCGTTGGAGATGGCGGTTTAACACAAAATAACTTCACTAATACTCTCAAGACTAAATTAGACGGTATCGCTACAAGTGCGAATAACTACGCTATCTCATCCGATTTGTTAGATGAAGATGACATGGCGAGCAATAGTGCTACAAAAGTAGCCTCTCAACAGTCTATCAAGACATACATAGACAATAAGACGGCAAGTATTGTTGATTCCGCACCAGACGCATTAGATACTCTAAACGAGCTTGCAGCCGCTTTGAATGATGATGCGTCATTCTCAACAACAGTTACAACCAGTATAGGCACTAAGCTTGCTAAATCAAGCAACCTTTCTGATTTGGTTAATGCAGGTACGGCACGGACTAATTTAGGATTAGGTGCGGCTGCGGTAAAAGCAGTAGCTACAGATGGTTCTTCGGGCGTTGCAGATGGAGAAGCAGGGTTAGTTACAGGTAATGCAGTATATGATTACATAGATGCTCAAGGTTTTGGTGCAGGTTCGGGAGATATTACTGCTGTTGTAGCTGGAACAGGGCTATCGGGTGGGGCAACATCTGGATCGGCTACGCTTAATGTAAGTGGATTAACCGTGTCCGAGTTTGCTGCTAATAGCATCCAGTTAAGCTCAGAATCCTTTGCAGACAACGACACTTCTGTAATGACTTCCGCTGCAATTGCAGATAAGATTGAATCATACGGATATTCTACTACTACGGGAGATATTACAGGAGTTACAGCCGGAACAGGATTATCTGGTGGAGGCAGTAGTGGTTCTGTAACATTGAATGTAAGCGGGATAACCGTATCTGAATTAGCAGGTGCATCTCTAACTACATCGTCAGAATCGTTTGCAGACAATGATACAACTCTAATGACTTCTGCCGCAATTAACGATAGAATAGAATCATTTGGTTATACTACAAATACGGGCGATATTACTGGTGTGACCGCTGGAACAGGATTATCCGGTGGAGGGTCAAGTGGTAGTGTTACGCTTAATGTTGATTTGAAAGATGAAGATGACATGGCTTCAGACTCCGCAACACACGCAGCTTCTCAGCAATCAATCAAAGCGTATGTGGATGCAGAAGTATCTGGATTAGTCGCTTCAGCTCCCGCTGCATTAGATACCTTGAATGAATTAGCTGCCGCTATCAATGACGATGCAAGCTTCTCATCCACTATTACTACCAGTATTGGTACTAAACTCGCAAAATCAAGTAATCTATCGGATTTAGCCAATGCAGGTACGGCTCGAACAAACTTGGGATTGGGTACAGGTGCGGTTTTAGATACTGCTGCGATAGCCGATGGGGGTTCGGGGTTAGCTACGGCAGATCAGATACATACATTTGTTACTGATTTCGGTTACACTACGAATACAGGAGATATTACTGCGGTAGTAGCCGGGACAGGACTTTCTGGTGGAGCTACAAGTGGGTCTGCAACTCTCAATGTTAGCGGGCTAACAGTATCTGAGTTCGCTGCAAACAGTATTCAACTCAGTTCTGAGTCTTTTGCTGATAATGATACTTCTGTAATGACAAGTGCCGCAATTGCGGATAAGATAGAGGCATACGGCTACACAACCAACACAGGTGACATAACTGCTGTTGTAGCGGGAACGGGCTTATCAGGCGGGGCTACGAGTGGGTCTGCGACTCTCAATGTTAGTGGCCTTACTGTGTCTGAATTGGCTGCAAATAGCTTACAACTCAGTTCTGAGTCTTTCTCAGATGACGATACGAGCTTAATGACCTCAGCTGCAATTCAAGATAAGATAGAGGCATACGGTTATACTACGAATACAGGAGATATTACGGGTGTTGATTTGACCGTCACATCGCCTATTACAATATCAAGTGAAACAAACACAACATCTGGTTCATACTCGGCAACACTTGGTTTAGATGACCCTGCTAATCTATCTGAGCTTGATGAAAGCACGGATGCTACTGACGATAAGATTCTGCTTTGGGATGAGTCTGCCGGATCTTGGAAATACATGACGCTTGATAACCTACAAGATTCGATTGACACAACGGGTGGCGGTGGTTCGGTAAGAACGGTCACAGCAGGTGGCAATACATTAGCTTCAAGTGAAACTCTTGCATTTACAGCAGGGAGTAATGTAACAATAACTGAATCCGGTGGAGCAGTAACAATAGCCTCAACAGACACTAACACGGACACTACTTACTCGGCAGGTACTAACATCTCATTGAGTGGTACTACTTTCAATGTGGATGATGCTTTCTTAGTCAATAACGCTAACGATACAACATCGGGCGTAATTACTGCGGGCGGATTTACCACCGCAGGATCCATAACGCTTGGTGGTCATGCGTTTGATGATATTGATATTGGTTCTGAGTTTGTTGATACTGATGACCACATTATGTCATCCGGTGCAATTAAGGAGAAAATTGAGAGCTATGGATATACAACTAACACGGGAGATATTACAGGAGTAACTGCGGGAACAGGGCTGAGTGGTGGCGGTGCGAGTGGTTCAGTTACATTGAATGTGTCCGGGCTAACAGTAGATGAGCTTGCAGCAAATAGCATTCAGCTCAGTTCGGAATCATTTTCTAACAATGATACATCTCTAATGACCTCAGCTGCAATAGAAGATAAAATCCTCTCTTATGGCTACTCAACTACTACTGGCGATATAACAGGGGTTACTGCGGGAACGGGATTGAGTGGCGGTGGGTCAAGCGGTTCGGTAACTCTCAATGTGAGTGGCCTTACTGTTTCAGAATTAGCAGCGAACAGTATTCAATTGAGTTCCGAGTCATTTTCTGATGACGACACATCTTTGATGACTTCTGCTGCTATTGCCGATAAGATTGAGGCTTATGGATATACTACTAACACAGGCGACATAACAGGGGTTACTGCGGGTACAGGTCTATCCGGTGGCGGTTCGAGTGGTGGTGTCACGCTCAATATTGATTTGAAAGATGAAGATGATATGACTTCAAACTCAGCGACTCACGCTGCATCCCAACAGTCAATCAAGACCTATGTTGATACTTCTGTATCTAACTTAGTCGCTTCTGCCCCTGCTGCGTTAGACACGCTAAACGAATTGGCGGCAGCGATTAACGATGATGCTTCCTTTTCATCCACTATTACTACAAGCATCGGTACTAAGCTTGCTAAATCGAGCAACTTATCTGACTTAGCTAATGCTGGAACAGCAAGAACCAACTTAGGGTTAGGAACGGGTGCGGTCTTAGATACCGCTGCAATTGCTGATGGTGGAAGTGGTTTAGCCACCGCCGATCAGATACATACTTTCGTCACGGACTTTGGCTATACGACCAATACAGGCGACATTACAGCAGTAGTAGCTGGAACAGGATTGAGTGGCGGAGCTACCAGTGGTTCTGCTACGCTTAATGTGAGTGGATTGACTGTATCTGAGTTCGCAGCCAACTCAATTCAATTATCATCAGAATCCTTCGCCAATAACGATACATCAATAATGACCTCAGCAGCTATTGAGGATAAGATTCTATCATACAGTTATACTACCAATACAGGCGATATTACGGGGGTAACTGCCGGAACAGGACTATCGGGTGGCGGTTCAAGCGGTGGCGTGACTCTCAATGTAAGCGGTTTGACTGTATCTGAGTTTGCTGCTAATAGCATACAGCTCAGTAGCGAGTCCTTTTCTAACGATGATACATCAATAATGACTTCTGCCGCTATTGAAGATAAGATTCTATCTTATGGATATACTACCGGGATGACTTTTGTAATTGAAGATGACGATGGAACGGAAGTATCTATTTCTAATGCGGAAGAGCTTAGGCTTTACAGTAGCAATACGAGCATTGACATTAACTATACCGATATTAGCCCCGGTTCAGATGCAGATCCATTTGATTTAAGCTTCACAACTTTACACGCACCTTATTTGTATTGTGAGGATGATAGAAACCTACAACCTGCTGATTTAACTTCAGCCAACAGGCAAATTAGAGGCTTTTTCTCGTCAAAAACAGGATTAGAAGATGGTACAACAAATGGTTCTGATTATGTTGATGCTTTGGTTTTAGAAACATACAATGGCGGTTCTGGTGGTGATGCTAACCTATTGGCCTTTTCCAAGACCAGCACACAAAGAATCTATCATTATCGTGCAGACCAAGCAGATACTGATTGGGGTTCAGCTTCAACGCTTGCTTACACATCCGATCTTGCTTCCACTATGGGTAGTGGTAACTCATACGCTGCGGGTCTAACACCTGCGGGTAATGCTACTCATGGCGGGTATTTCCTTCGAAGAGATGGAACATGGGTAGTTCCGCCTGATACCGACACTAACACGACATATAGTGCGATGGGTAGCGGTAACTCATACGCAGCAGGGCTTGTTATTGCAGGTAGCTCTACTCATGGTGATACATTCTTGAGAAAGGATGGAACATGGGCAACACCTACCGACACAAACACGGATACCACTTATTCAGCCGGAACAGGACTTGCCTTAAGCTCAACTACATTCAGCGTTGATGGGGCGCAGACAGGAATAACAACTGACTACAATACAGGAAGAAAGGTAGGTAGGGATGCCGATAATCAGATAGATTTCTCAACAGATAACGAAATGAGATTTAGGGTAAATGGTGCTAATCAGATTAAAATTATCAATAACGCAGTAGTTCCTTTTGGTGGCGATGATGATATTGATATTGGTGAATCAGGTAATGAGTTCAAGGATGGATACTTTGATGGAACATTATATGCCGATACATTAGATGTTCATGAGAATGCAACCGTAGCTGGAACACTTCAAGGCTACAAGACCGTTATCAAGGCAGTTAGCTCTAACACATCATTAGTAGATGCTGATTCGGGCAAGACCATTTATTGGACTGGTGGAACACTTACATTACCCGCTAATGCCGAAGCAGGTCAGCAGTTCGTTATCATCAATAATACAAATGGTGCAGCAACACCAAGCTTAGGTTCAGGCAACGCAATCGCAACAAACTGGACAGCTCACGCTGCTATGGCCGATGAAACCGCAAGAACCTACATTTGCCCTGTAGCTGATAAGTGGATATACATCGGGTGATTGAATGGCATACATGACGGGTGAAATCGGATGCTGTCAGCAGTTAGAAACTGCAAATGTGCCTGACCCTGATATTTGGACTAAGACATTATCTGGGATAAATAGTGGCAATATTGATCAGACTTACGACTTAGACGGTAAAACAACACACGCTCATGGCGTTGGGCTAAAACCAGACGGTTCTATTTTGTTTGCAGGTTCAATGGCGGGAACATTCAATGATTATGTGATTGAATATCCCTTGAGTACCAACTTTGACCTTGATACAGCATCCGTATCAAGCACAGCTTCAGACCACTTATCTATCGGCACTTACGAAACACTACTCGGTGGTTTCGATTTTGCAGACGATGGTAGTAAGCTCTTCACATTTGGAAGGACTGTTGTTGATAGATGGGATTTATCCACCGCTTATGACCTCTCAACAGGATCTCATGTAACAAACACATTATCAGTTTCAAGTCAAACCACTACTATGTATGATGGCTATGTGAGAAATGATGGTAAGAAGCTGTATGTTGTTGGCTACCAACCAGATAATGTTGAGGAATATGACCTATCAACGGCTTATGATTTAGGCACAGCAAGCCATAATCAATCGTTTGACATATCAGCCAAATCAATAGTCACATCTGGAATCCACTTTTCAAGCGATGGATATGCCTTTGTAGTGTATGATAATAGTGGTGGCGATTGTCACAAATACAATCTTTCAACTGCATGGGATATATCAACAGCAACATTTCATTCGTCATCGGGGGGTTTTGGATTAAGCACAGGTGGCGGTATTTGGTTTGATGACGATTGGGGTTATCTGTATATCATAGAAGAAACAGATGATGAAGTCAATAGAATCGTGTTAGCAGCTATACCCGGAGTGCCTACAAGTTTAGCAATAGCCTCAGCTTCAACTTCACAGCTAAACCTATCTTGGTCAAGTGGCGGAGATACCGATTCATATCAAATATCAAGATCCACATCATCGGGTTCGGGCTTTTCGCAAATTGCGACAGGCGTTACGACAACATCATACAATGATACCGGATTGAGTGCAGGGACACGGTACTATTACAAAATTAGAGCTGTTAATACCGAGGGGAATAGTGCATATACGAGTGAAGTCAGTCGTTTCACATTACCTAATCAAGTTTCTGGACTGTCTGCAAGTGCGGTATCGAATACTCAAATCAATTTGTCATGGAATAACCCCACAGGCACGGAAGCTGGATACAAGATTGAGCGATCCACATCATCCGGTTCTGGATATTCTCAGATTGCGACTACAACATCCACATCTTATTCGGCAACGGGATTGACATTGAATACCACTTATTACTTTAGAGTTCGAGCATATACCGACCCCGGAGGGGATGGAGCTTATTCTTCTGTAGCTAACGCAACTACTCAGAATAATGCAAGCGCACCAACAGGAGTAAGCATAGCAACTGGCTCAAGTGGAAATTACGATGATGCTTTCATTATTGATTGCTCAACAGGGCCGGGTGTAATCGCATCCAACAATGGTTCAACATTCAGTAGCAATACGGGAGATGTAGAATTGGTATATGGTATCAATTACAACAATGCACTTACAGGCAACTCAGGTGTGATTGTATTCAAAAGCCACGCATACATGAGAGCTACAAACGCAACATCCTTTGCTTGGGGGTTAGGTAGCGAAAACATAATTCAAGATACTCATTCTGCATTATCATCAATCGGCAAAAGCGGTTCGGCATCCACCAGTCAGGATGCGACAGGATTATCTGATGTGGGTGTAGATGTATCAGTAACGCACAACTCAGGTGGAAGAGGATATTTGTTGTTGAGTGCTTCGGGTGATGGCTTCGGATGGACTTTGACCGCTACTGCATCAAATAGTGGCGGTTCAACAGTAGCAACTAATACTTCGGTTACGGTGACGATACCATGAGATGGGAAGTGGCGGGGATTCCCGAAGGAGAATCTGGGCGTTTTTCTATACAGATAATTGAGCATCAAAGGGTTGATACTGAGCCAACAGCTCCATTTTCTTGGCAGACATACAGTAAATATGCAAACATTCCCGATGGAACATATACCGTTTTATTCGAAGCTTACGGTGAAAAACAGGCCAAGCTCAACATCATGCAAGATACAGAAAGAGAATGTGAAGAACACAAGTGGGTTACTGAAAGAAGTGGATCTGTGTTGATAGGTGGCTTAGGGATAGGGATGATTAACATCCCACTATTAGCTTCAGACGACATTACAAGCGTTACTATTATTGAGAAAGAGCAAGATGTTATTGATTTGGTTTGGGAGCATTGTGCAAAAGATGACCGTTTTACATTGATTCATGCCGATATAGACACATGGGAAGTTCCAGAAGGAAGCTATTGGGATTTCGCTTGGTTTGATACTTGGCTTACTCACGAAGAACCGATAGAAGAATACATCCAAAGAATGTTTGAGAGGTATGGGGATTTCGTAGGTGACATAAATGGTTGGAATTGGCCTTACATTCCTGTCAAGGATGATAGCATTCAAGAACCATAAGCCATCCCCCTGCACTAATGGCGAAGAAAGGCAAGTCTGAAAAGGTCGAAGAAACAGTAGAACCGCAAGAGCGTGTTATATCGGGAGAAGAGCTTTTGGATATGCTCAAGCGATCTGAGGTCATTTCAGCCGATAGATTGGTTTTTGTTAGAGCTTTAGAGAGATTCTATGCAGCCGTTGATGGTGCAAGAACGCAATTATTGAACGATATTGCCGAGATTCAGAACGCAATTCGCATTAGAGATGAGGGCGTTATACCGGAAAATCAAGAGTCAGACGCTGAAGAAGAATGATTTTTAGCAACTGCTTAAGAACGATTGTCCTTCGTAGTCTATTTGATAGCCATGGCGAACACGCTTTACAAGGGTGACTTAGCGGAAGTATCATTCGGCAAGGAAACCGGACTTAGAATTGATGGAAAAACATCTCAAGCCAATTGGGTTCATACCTCAGTATCAGGGAATACCAGTCTTTTGACATTGGGTGCTGATGAATACTGGACTACAACAGGCCCTGATTTGAAATTGCCCGATAACATACTAATTGGTTGCACATTGAGGATTGAAGGTGGGGGTGCTTACTCCGCAGATGATTTTGCTACCACTAAGAGAACATACTACATTACTGCAAGCGATACAGCAGCAGGTACGATTACCGTTCAACCAGCTTTATTGACTACTGCCGCAACAGCGACTACAGATGACGATAACTTGGTAATTGACTTCTATCGTTGCCCTACCTTTGAAACATCTATGACTACCGCTAATCAGCAGGTAAAGACGGATCAGTTCATCGGCCTGTTGAATGAGTTCGCAATACCCGAACCAGAAATTGATGTTAGACAACAGCACATTGTTGGTCTTGGAAGAGATGTAAATATCCTAACAAGCGGGAGAGAAACCCTATCGGGCGGTTCTATGCAACTAAATGCACATACTCTAAGGTGGATGAAATACGCATTGGGCGGTCATTCGGCCAAGAGTCAAGGTGAGTTCGCATACAGCTCGGCAGCAGGGACAGCGATAGGTGGCTTCCCACTAAATATCAAAGCAACAGGCAGTTCAGTTTCTGCTACTCTTGCTGCTCAAGGATATGGCGTTTCAGACAATACAGACAATTCGATTGGCGCAACAGATAGCTCGGCTCTTACTATGACAGGAAATAGCCTAACGGGTAATTTCCTATTAGGCGGGATGGTCGCAAATGATTCAGGCACGGACATTACATTTGATACTGCAATCGCAACCACATTTGAAAACGCCCTTACAACGGGTGGAATCTTCAAGGTTCTCTCAGCTACGGGTGCTGTCCTCTATGGATCCTACGGTTCAGCTTCGGGGGC
>CEOU01031106.1_pt1 | contig 11584 bp, 4 predicted proteins | sample 530731 | NCBI WGS metagenome assembly CEOU01 (sample SAMEA2620894, study PRJEB7988) | marine metagenome | isolation source: saline water (ENVO:00002010), including
TATTTATTTTTAATGTATTCTTCGTATTCTTCATAACTAGCTACAATTATTTCTTTTTCTAATTCTTTAAGATCTTCAGTGTTGGTAGGATTACCATGTACATTATACCATATAGTGTCTTCATGTGCGTAAGCTATACGCTTAATACCGGGTCCAGCAACAATAACATCGGGTGCTTTATGCTCTGATGTACCGTTTTCACTAACAACCGTCAAGTGACCTGACATAAGAAAACTAACATGATCATGCTTGTGTATAGCACCTATTACAATACACCCTTGTTTAACAAACATTTCTCTAGCGTAAACACCATGAGCAAATATAGACTCTGTTTTACACAGATCGCTATTAGGTATAATTGGATTATCTTTAGTACCAACTATCACTGTTTCTCCATCTGCTATATCTCTAAACTTGTTTTCAATTTGAGTTATAGTTGACCTAAAGTCCTTTGCTAGTTCACTATGTTTTTCTTGTAAGCTATTATCAGACATAAATTTAATTAAAATATACTAATATATAGTTACACTTTTTGCTATTTATTTACTACTTTCAAAAGCGTCTGTACTAATAACATGCATTTCAGCGTGCTTTCTAGAGTTGTTAACAATCTTCATATCTGCATAGTAACCTAATATAGAACTAAGGTTTGCTTTGTTATCTTTACTAAAAAGTATAAATCTAGTCTGCCCATTAGTGCTAGCATAAGATAATGTCGTGTCGCAGATTATAGTAGGCGAGTTACTAGTCGGATTTGTTATCTGTCTAATCTGACCAATCTCTACAACGTTGTTGCTGTTGATAGTAAAGCCAGTGTTTGTTACACTTGCTGTTTGCACAAAGTACGCCGTATCGCCAGTTTGACACGATACATTTAACGGCGCTGAAAATGTTAAAGTTATAGATGGCATTATACTGCTGTTATGATATTATCAATTAATATAGGAACTGTTGTATTATCAAGTAGACTATGAACTAATACATGGCCTCTAATAAACACATCGTCACCAACAACAAACTTACTAGCGTTTAGTAATTCAACACTACTTTTACTGCGGAAAATTAATTTTTCATCATCAGAAAGAGTAACATTTTTACTAACTGTTATACTCGTAGCACTAGCCAAAGTAGCTACAGTAATCTCCTCTGTAATTTCAGGAGAATAAACTCTATCGCCAACCTTAATTCCTTGTATAGTGTCAACAACTATAGTGTTGCTATCGTTAACGGCTCCGTTAGTTAAAACGCTTACTGGTGTTGTACCTATGTGGTCACTTAACCTAGTAGCATTAGTTATAGATAGTGTGTTACTGTTTGGTTGTATTTGAAAGCTAAACGGAACTACAGCCTTGTTGTTTTCAATGAACCTAATTCTAGATTCATCAGCAAGGCTATGTGAAGCACTAAGATATACGTAAGCTCCATCCACTTTAGATACTGTTGTGCCGTGGGTTATCCTTGGCTCTGTACCTGTTCCACCACTAGATCTTACAGATCCATCAACTCCTGTAACGTCGTACGGTTGCTCAGAAACAACTAACATTCCTTTCTTTATTTGGTCATGAACTCTATTTACTCTTATAGGGTTTTTATTAATACCACCATTTCCAGCTGTTGTAGTAATAATCTTAGGTCTAGTTGGAGCCCAACCACTACCGGCTTTAGGGTAATATTCAACAACATCAGCTGGCATTGTTTGATATAAACTAGAGTTAAACGTTATAGGGCTTATAGTTAGTTTTCTCCATCCGTGTTGAGTAATAGTAGATTTACCAGCCACAACAGGAACATTACTTGTAACTGTCGACGTTCCACAAGGTGTAATAGTAACGTCGTAACGTATATCAGAAGTTGTTGCCACTGCACTTACGCGAGGTATAGATATCTCATGTCTGTACACGCCACTGGCTGGTATTGTAAACTCAGGCTGCGTGTGGATTCCGATAAATCTACCGTCGTAATGAGAGTAATAACCGTTAGTGTCAGTGGTTGCTGATGTCGTGCTTGTTTTTTGCTCGACATTTAATTTATATTTAGCTCCAGCGTTACCATAAACACGCACTGGTAATGACTTTGCGTTCCAGTTAGTATGATGGTCGTGAACAACATCTGTTATCGTATCTGTAAGGCCAGAGAACGTTGATTTTATTTCGTATCTTAATAGAATTTTGTGACCTAAATTATAAAGCTCATTATTCGGTGGATCAGGTATATCACCCGGTGACGTATAGTATACTTTAACATTGAACCCAGTAATAAGATTATCACTAGAATAAGTGTAACTTAAAACAACGTTATAATATGGTTCGTATTGACCCATGCCTACTTTCAGGTAATTTACTGATTCAAAGTGGTTATTAGCCGTAAGACTAAACGTATCTGAATACACTAATGTAGACTGATCAGGGTCTATAACATTATTACCAATAAACTTCCATTTTTCCCAAGAAGTTCCAAGAGGTGCAGAGTCATCACCAGCTTCAACTAAAGTCTCTATTATAGCTGGAGTTGTTATGTTATCTGGGGTAACATCATTTAAGGTATCAGTATTCCAGTGCTGCCAATGTACTTCAAACGCTACGTCTCTAAGATCAACAACAACTGGCTTAGCTGCTTTTTCATCAATGTCAATATACCAGAGTACATCTGAGGTTGGGTACGTATCTCCGTTAGCAAATGTTACAGTTACAGTAATTGTGTTACTAGGATCACCAGCTACACCATCATCCATAAAGGAAACACCTGCAATAGTGTTATCATCATCTGGATCAGCGTTTGTAGTTCCATCATGCGTCCAAGATGTTCCTGAAACATTGTTAGCTCCAGACCACTCAAGGTTTTCTGCAGCCAATGGAGTTCCGCTATAAACACCGTTTACAATAGGAGATAAAGTAAATTGAAGTGTTTCACCAGTCGAACCAATAGTAGCGCCACCAGTTACAACTTTACTTCCTATAGTAGCTTCCCACTTATCCGTTTCACTAGCTATTGTAGCAGCATCATCCCATACACCTCCGCTGCCGTCTGATCCTTGATACGTACTAGACGTATTGTTTGTAACTCGAACGGTTACTTGACCACCGTACCCATTGGTATCATGCGACATGGTAGCATTACCTAATCCTTGTACGCTAAATTCTCTTTCGTCAAGATTATCTAGCGTAGTAGACTCTCCTGTTGGATAACCAAAGTATTTACCTTCTTTATTTTTAAAGAATATATTGCCGCAAGTTTGAAGATCTGTAGTTACATTGTCTATATACCAACCATTCTTAGGGTCTAAGTTATAATACTCTTCATCGTCAATGTTTGATGAAACTAAACCATCGTTTGTGGCGTATACATTTGTTAATCTATTAGAAGATACAGAGTCCCACTCATCAATTCTTGCTTGAGTACCCTCGTAGTTTATTGTACCAAAGCTTTTTACCGCAGACTTAGAGTCGTTAAATACGACCGTAATATCAGAATCATAGTAAGTTCCGTAGAAAGTATTATGCGGAGTTGTAAATGTTAAGTTTTGAGATACAAATAAAGATGTTACAGCGTTGCTTATTGTAACTACGTTTGCAGATATAGAAGATATAGTAGATCCTTCAACAATACCCACGCCTTCCACCAACATACCTGTTTCTAATCCAACTACAGTAGCTAAAGTTATATCAGCACCACTTGCACCGCTAGAATAGTATACCAACTCTGTTTCGTCGTGGTGCTTGTATATTTGACCTTGATAAAAAGTGTAGTAGTTGTTATTTAATGTAGCCCCATGCTGAGGTAAGAAACTTTTAAAGCTAACCCAACCTTTATTATTATCATTGTATGAGATAGTTTTTTCTTCATGAGGAACAACTTGTGATGCTACATACTTTTTAGATACTGTTAGATTATATTCATTTTTTCTTTCATCATAAGTACCTAAACACCTCCAAGTATTTTCTCTAAATATATCAGCAAAATAATCCTTCATACCTTTATCAGAGATAGGTACAACACCTTCGGTAGTAAGCCTTAAAACTTTACCACGCATAGCGTCTGAAAAATAAACAGCATAAGGATTTTCGGCCATAGACTCCGGGTTAGTCGATATACCATAGTTGCCCTGGTAAGCCTGAACATCACCAATAACCGCGTTGCTTGCGATCAACTGGGGCTTGCCATCAGCATTGTATAAAGCGTCTCTATTTGTTACTGCTTTAAGAATTTTATCTTCACAGAACATAATGAGTCTAGTGTTTCTATTTAGTATTCTCTGAATACTACCGTATACTGGGTTTAAATCTTTTGTAATACTTTCGGCTGCGATAAATTGATTCGTGTCATTTATACCAGCGTTAGAGTTATATATACCAGACCATATTAACCCATGCTTTCTTCTTTCTTCTTTTGATCTTTCACCTATGCCTGTTGAAACCTTAACACCATTGTCAACTTGATCAGCGTTAAAGTCATCTCTAATTCTATCTGATTCAACTCCATTACCAAACGACCAACAGTTATTCCAATCTAAAACCTGTGTTTGAGAATGTATCCTGTATGACGGGTTTTCAGTGCTTATGTCTCCATAAATAGTAATTAAGTTTTGTCCACTACTAGCCGTTGCGGCTACAACTGCGTTGCACTCATAGCTATTTCTTTTTCTAAAAGTAAGTACCGTACCAGCAGGTATATCAATAGTTAGATTAGACTCTAGTTGTATTGTGTTGTGGTTTGACCAACTAGCCACAGTAAACGTTAATGGAGTATCAAATACCGCTTGACTTACAGAGTTAGGTACCACCATTGTAGACCGTATAGGTATGTACTCTTCGTTTGTTCTATCGTTAATATACAAAGGTATTAAACCGCTAGCCTGGTAGTACACATCTAAATCTATGCTTTCAGGAGGTATTGTTTCCCATACAGCTGGATTTTCTGCAAAGTTACCTCGTTCTGCTGTATATAGATCTAAGTACTCGTATATCTCTATTGTATCTCTATCGGCTTCGGCAAAATTTAGTGCACCACCATAGTAATCATCGGGATCAAAAGGATAAAAATCGTGATTTAAAGCCCTTCTAAAACCCAAACCACCAATTGGTACGTATTCTGGATTAGTACCTTTGATAGGGCTATAACCATACTCTACGTCTCCACCTATAGGTTGTGTTGTGTGAATAGTCCACCTCTGACGCATATTGCTACCTTGGTACTGCGCTTCATCAGCGTTCTGACCTGTTGTCATGTAGTTTCTTATGCCCCACGCTCCATCTGTTTCTTGAACACCATCTTCCCACCTAGTACTGTTTCCGTAACTATAATTATCTACTGAAAAAAACGTTGTAGTAGTATATAAAGAATCTACTAAATCTCTAGGATCTCGTTTAAATCTAAATCTAGTACCAGGTGTACACAGTTTTTGTATAAAGTACCAGGCGTTTTCGTGGTTTTCACCCATACCTGGGTCCATAGCAAAATCACTAAGCTTGTGAGCTACAGGCATGCTTTCTTCAAAGTTACCAAACCAACCATCACCTGAGCCAACTCCTCCAAAATTAAAATCAAACCCAACTCCCATGCCGCTCCAAGCTATATCCATGCACGTGCCTCCATTCCATATACCTCTACTATGCTGACCTTTGTGTATCTTCATGTTTCCAGCCACAGTACCCATACCGGCGCTTGTGTTGCCTTGCATAGCTTGAGAACCAGCGTCACCTATACCGATAACAGCGCCCGCTATGTCAGGCATACCAAACAACACCGCGTCACTAGTGCTACTCGCCCAGTAATATTGATCGTGGTATTCGCACCCAGGCCTATTGCCATAGTTATCATTTAACCAACCACTGTCTTCCGCTTTACTTGTCCAAGAATAAGCAGGTCCAGCATCAATGAAGAAAGCAGGACCATTGTTAGAATCCGTGCCATCACAGTGATTATTAATTCTTGCAATGTTAGACTGCGAACATAAATACCACGTTGGACCATACTCCAACATGTATTCACCCTCCAACATTTGAGTTTCATCACTTACTATAGAATTGTTTTGATAGTGACCCCAAAAATACTGTTGTTGGCCGCCAGATCCATAGTTACCAGAGTACTCAGTAGGGTGTGCCGTCGTATAATCTGTTGCTCCTTCTATATTCCAAGTGTCTTGCCAGTAAGATCCTAACGAAAACTCGGATTCAAACTGTCCAAAATCTTGAGCATAGTTGTCATACACAGGTCCACTATCAAAAAAGCCGGAATCAAGACTGTCGTTTGCTGGTTTTTTTACGTAATGTCCGGGGTTGAAATATCCTAAATCAAAAGACCCCCAAAGAAAAATATTTTCCTCAGAAACGTCACTTAACAAATAAGCTTCTGTTATAGAGTTTCTAGCTATTTTTGCAAAAAACTTACCTTCATACTCAGGTCTATGTTCTTCTGCTATATTAAAAATATTTACGGTTAGCCCATCTAGCTGCGCGGTAAATTCAATATCAACATCAAAACTATCTTCTAAAGTAATCTTCTTCATAGCCGGACTAGTCGACACAATAGAAGAAATAAAATACTCTCTAGAGCTTTGACCCTCAGGACTTCTTAGCACTAAAGATTTTCTTCCGTCGAGATCCATAATGTCTGGAAAAATATCGTCAAACTGGCTTTCGTCTATGAGTATAAAGTTAAGTCCAATTGTTGGATAGCCAAAACCAGTAGACGTACCAACTGTATCTTGATCGATCAACGTGCCAATAGGGGATCTACCTGACTTTACTTCCGTAGGCGCTTCGTTTTCTATAGCTAATATTTTAAATCTAGCAGGCTCAAGAACAGCTTCGTCAGATCCGTGCGCCTTTTTTAACTCTAAAAAACTTTCTTCTGTTACTTTGTTTCTTTCAGAAGACGGAAAACTTAGCCAAATATTACCGTCTTCAGCATCGTACCATCTATCTGAAGCTAAATTGTAGTACTCTGTACTAGTTTCTTTAACGTAGTACGTCATGTATTCAGCCCAATCTGGAATATATGATTGATCAGACAAGTTAACTCTAAGCCTGTTTCTAAATCTACTTGCTGGCTTATTAACTGTAATAGAATTAGGTCGACCATTTGAGTCTAAACCAGTAATAATAGGTGTTTCTCTACCGTACCTATCACTATACACAATACCTATTTGATATGTTCGCAAGGTCTTTACAGACGGCATAGCAAAATCATTAACTGTTTCTTCAGGAGCTAAAGAAACATTTACTATAGGGTCTTTTTCTACATTAAAGTTCTGTACGTAATTACCGTATATAAGTCTATTGGCACTTATTTCTTGCGCCAAAGCCATGCGAGGTACGTTATCAAAAGGTCGCAACAACTGATTTGAAGGCACAGCTGCGTGTATCATGTCGGTTGTAACCTTAAATTCACCACGACCAAACACGTCGCCGTCGTCTTGAAAATCAGGCCATATTGGAGACTGATCGCTTCTTTTTAAAGTTTTAACAACAAACACAGCTGGGTTGTTTGTTTCTTTGTATAGTATATCTATTTCAGATATATCTTGTGGAATACAATCCTCGTCGTAATGATAATACTTAAGAGTAAGTTCTCTTAGTTGGTTAACCATACCGAAGTTGTAACCGTCTTTTGGTTCGTAAGAATACCTGTCTGGTAAGAAAGCTATTTCTGAAAACGGTGCAAATGGCGAATATTCACCATCAACATATTTATATCTATATGAAAACCTAGGAAACTTGTGTTCAAATAACGACTCTTGCTTTTCTAATCTCACATACCAGTTTTGGTCATGGAGTGGATGTATACCTCCTTTAATAGATAGTATTTCAATAACATACGGAGAAGAGGTAGATCCTAATGAAGGGTTATCAGGTCCACTACAAGGACCGGTTAAAACTCTAGCTCTAATATCATAATCTTGTACGTCGCCAGGAGGATTAGTACCCGGTTCTTGGCGGCTAAACAGTATAACATCTCCTGCTTCAAAACAAACACCGTCAGGCGCTCCGCTAAAAGCTGGTACGTCCCCAGGATTACTTTGTCCTTCATGCGTACCATTATCTAGTAGTATAGGAATATAGTTACCTGTTGGTGGCCCAATAGTGACACCATTTATTGTTGAGGGTTGAACAACTCCAGATGTTTGTGGAAATAAAACTATTTCGCCAGGTGCAAGCGGTCTAACAGGATCATCAGCTTCGGTAAACTCATTAGGGCCGCTAGTGTTAAAGGTGCGCCAATTAAAACCATGAAGTATACACTCCACCGCAACGCTTTGCCCCGCGGAGTTTAGTTTACCTTGGTTTACTCTGTGCATTTCTAACTCAAGAGGCTGCGTTGGAGCCTGCCTGATAACGGTAATATGGCTTTCATCTGTGTAAACAGCTTGGTTTCCCGCAGCGTTAGTTACTGTAACTAGCAAACCAGAGCCACTCTCGTGTTCGCGAACAAGTCTAGTGTGAAAGTAATCTGTATCGCCGTCAAAAGTATTAGATGTATTAGTAATATTTGCGGCTGCTATACCAGCTACACCTCCTCCAATTAAATACTCTACTCCACCAGTACCAGCTATAGACCTTTTAATATTTATTTTTTTAGGCTCATGAACGTTGTCAGTCCAGTAGATGAAGTCATCAAGAATATTAACACCTGTTATTAAAGTGTCTCTTGAAAAGCTAAGTACTCGTCCGTTGTTTTTGCCGGGTGCAATAAACGTTATTGCATTATTGTCAGAAAACGAAATATTTTGATTAACAGTTATTTCCCATCCTGAGTTATATCTAATATCTGTTACTACAATATTATCAGATACCTGGTAGTTGTTATCGCCACCAGTAACATGCATACCAATTCTAATACCTGTTCTATTCTGCGTGGTAGTATTATCTGGCGAGTCTGCTATGTCATCATCTACTTTAAAAACTTGAGTTTCACTTGGCGTGCCATTAACTAAAGTTCTAACTCTCCATATATCTACAAATACATACTTAGTTTTTTCCGTAATCGTATCATACTCTAGTATATAGTCTTTACATATATCAGGTCTACCAGCGGCGTTGTTAAGATCGCTAGCACAAACAAAATAGTATATCTTATCTTTGTCAGCTGCGGCTATAGAGGCAACACACGTGGCCGTTGTGGGTATATTATACACAGCGTCAGATGTGTGATCTATTGTAGCGTGTCTAATATTACCACTTAGGTTTTGCGCTACACCAACATTAGAACCTTCTGAAGTAGATATTTGTATGTTATTAGCGTCTCTGTATTCGCCGTTAGGAACAAGACGCTCGTCTACGTCTTTGTTCATTCTAGCTTTATTGAAACCGTGCTTAAACTCTGGCATGTATTAGTGTTTAATTTGTTTAGAGCTTCCTCTAAATACTTGAGTTAATTCTTCTACCTTAAGATTAGATAATCTAATTTTTGCTTTTCTAGTTTCAGCAAATCGCTCCTTCTTAATAAGAGCTAACATGTTAGGATCAGTGTCTCTTCTAGCAAGTAGCACACCGTATAGTATATGTTTGTATATAGCTTCTTCAGCCAATTTTGGAACATAGCAAGCCTCAAGATCAATCTCATTATGGTTGTAGTTAGTAACAATACCGTCGCTAATATACTTAATAACTAATGTTTTACCACTTAAGTTAGAGCTAAAGTGAAACTTACCAGAAGTTTCATTAATATAAAATGATCCGTTAACTTGAGCATACTGTGGGTCTATACCATATCTTTGTCCAAGCAGTTCACCGTATTGATCGTCTATTTCATCAGCGTCTTGATCACCTATGTCAGCTACGTTAATACCTTTAAAGTTAGTCCACGTGGTAGACTCTTCGTCAGCAACTCCAGCGTTTAAGTTTTGGTATGGATTAGAAGTAAATCCAGTACCACCTTCTACATCAAAACCACCGTGGTCTTGTAAATCAGGTTGATCAAGAGGATTTGAAGTAGTGCGAGCCGGATAAATTATGCGCTCAATACCGTTGTCGTCTGACCAAGACAACTTAACATAGTTTACATAGTCGTCTGGTAAAACTACTACTAAAGTTCCTGGTACAACAACCTCCCAGTCTTTTTTTGACCTAAGAGTATCATAACTAAGCTCCTGCAAACCTCTAATGGCGTGGAAACTTATATCACTCATATCAACTGACTCGCACAGCTTTCCTTTGCCTACATACGTAGCGCTAAAAGAATCTATGATTTCTGAAAGAGATAAATACCTATAGTTACCGTGATCACCACCTGAAGTGTAATACGGGTTTGCGTTAGTTACTAATGTACCCATTTATTATGTATTTTGTAGCGCTATTTCTTCGCCAGACTTTTGTCCCGCTAATTGAGATAGACCTGGCTTAGCGATTATGATTCCAGCTAATTCTAAAATTTTGTTTACAAGCGTATCTTCCTCTGATCTATGAAGCTCAAAGTTCTGTGCAGATCCATCGCTTGCGTTGTATAAAGCTTTACCGTTTACAACAACGTATGTCCAGTTTGCAATAAGTGGCACTCTAAAGCATTCGACAGTAACGCCGTTAGCTTGTGGCATTGAGCTACCAGCGTACACCTTGATATCTTCGCCAGGCATATTACTGTCTGAAAATATAGGTCTTTTACCTAAAGCAGTTCTATGACGTATTGAGCTATTAGCAAACCTAGCTTCGTTTATTTCTACTTTAGTACACTCTTGATTATTGTAAAAAACTCTACCTGTTTGAAAAACATCTACGGCAGCTGATCCAACTGTTACTGTAGTGGGATATACAGTAGCGCCAATCATATTTTCTACACTAGCGAACGGTTGTAGTTTTTTACCTATTAATTCGTCTATACTAGCTTCATCGGCTCTAACTTCTAAACCTTGATCTATTTTAGCTCTATTATTTTTTGCGTAAAAGTAAGACTCAAATATAGACATCTGAGCTTGATTAGCTAATAAGTTATATTCTTGCGGAGTGATATAGCCTCTTTGCTCTTTGTTTGCAAGAGCCAATACTCTTTGATATACTGTATCTATATTTACCATTTTACTTTTATACTAACGCGACAAATAATTCAATATCTAAACCAGTAGTACCAGGCGCGTCAGGTACATCTGCAATTATACTTTCAATATCATTTAAGCTAGCACTAAGATCTAATGATGTTGTAGAGCTATCACTAACAGCCATGCAGTCCGCTACAGTGCCCATGACAAAGCTTTGACCGGGAGCTAAACGAATAGCAGCGTTGTGATTTGCTACACTTGGATCAGTAGAGTCATGCTCTGTAGTATCTATTTGAAAGTTTAAAGCAACACCAAAAGCATCATCAAGATTAGTTATTCTTAAATACCTTACATCATCAACGTGAACTTCAGGACCTCTTGATGCACCAGCGCCATAAGGACCAAACTTAATTAATGTAGTTTCTAAACTACCATTGCAGTTAATTATTCTTCTTTGGATTTCATTTACATCTGATATCGTGTAGGTATTTGTTGTACCTTGCTCTGATCCATTAAGAAAAACAGACTCAGCTATAGTTACTGTTAAATCTGCCGGTGTAATTGTTGTTGCCATAATTCGTTTTTTATAGTTAGTGACCACCCCGAAGGGTGGCC
>CEOU01033839.1_pt1 | contig 11512 bp, 11 predicted proteins | sample 530731 | NCBI WGS metagenome assembly CEOU01 (sample SAMEA2620894, study PRJEB7988) | marine metagenome | isolation source: saline water (ENVO:00002010), including
GACTTTGGATATCTCCATGATTTTTGTTTTGTGAAATTACCATCGATAACTTTCCATTGTGTAAGAGTATCCCATTCACCAATAGCATCAACAACTAAAACGGTACAATCTATGAAAGAAGAAGTCCAATAGCCATAACGAGCATGAGACAAATGATGATTAGATTGAATAAGTCTATATTTAAAGTCAATTTCATGAAGCGGATTTTGACCTGCAAATTTTCTTCGTTCATCTTTAAGTTTATAATCTTCATAAAAATAAACTTCATTAGGTTTTCCCCAATTATCTTCTGCATACTTAATTAGATTATTAGGTATTGCAGGATCGTTTTTCTTTCTTGACCATCGTTCTGCATCTGATGCAAATACAAGTTCATCATCTTGAAAAACTGCTAACGCACCGTCATGCGAACCAAATGTCGTTCCCCATTTAATCATAATTCATCATAATAATATTGTGTGCTATACCACTCGTTTTGCTTATACTTTTGACCTTTTTTAGTTATTAACTTATCGCTCAATTTAGAAGAGTCATAATCTCTTAATTTCAATGCCTTAAAATCTAATGAACATCTTGTATTGAATGATTCATTATGCACTCTATTTCCGTGTATGGTTTCTGCATCGAATACAAATATTTGATTTGTTCTTACATCAACTCTTCTAAACCAATCATCATCTTGAAAGTACAAATCGTTTTTATGATCACATTCTATTAATGGTATCCAAAAATTTGTCTCAAATTCAGGATGAAAAAACGGTGCATCTCTATCTTGATGTTTATTAAAACCTTCTGTTATTTTTTCAGCATATTGTACAGACTGATATGCAGGAAAAATACGTAGAGATGGAGTTTTTTGATATAATATTTTTTCGTTGTCAAAATATGGCTTTATTGTTTCTAATATAAATGATCTCCACAAAGCCTTAAATGTTTTTGTGGTTATAATTTTCTTATATATCTTTTTTACAATATCATATTCTTGTTTACCGGCAACCATATCTAAAAATTTAGGCTCAAATATATACGACTTATGCAATCGTTCTAAATCTTCATTTAGGTAATTTGATATAATTTTTCTAAAATTAAATTGTTGAATATCAAAATATATTTTATCGAACATCACTGTTGGTTGGCATTTTTGTTTTAGGATTATACCAATAAAGAGATTGATGAGGATTTTCACATATTGCCTCACTCTTATAATAAAACTGTCTTATTGAATATCTTCTTCCTGATGCTATTTTTCTCACACCATGGGCTTTTGTCTCACTATGATTAAATAAAACTGCCGAATTATGAATTGGGGTTGCCTCAAAAATTACATTTTCTTTGTCATCATCCCACACCTCAAATTCTCCTCCTAAACAATCTCCCAAATAAATTAATAGATTGACTGCACGATGTAATTTTATTCTATCATTCCAATTAAAGTCTATGTGCGAGTTTAGCATATCACCAGTTTGCATTAAAGATACACCTTCACCAGTACCATAAGGATCTACTAAAAGACCATCTACGCCTGTTTCTTTTTCGACCCATTCTACAAATGATTTTGAGTGTAAATGACACCTTAATTGATTAAGACATTGACCCTCTCCATAGTATTCTTTCATGTGACTATTATTACGGTCAAAACTTTTCCAGTCTTTAATCGTTTTTAATTCTGTCAGAAGATCTACGTCTAGATAATTTTTAAGGAAATTGTCGTAATAGTTCATATTGGATAGTCGAAATATTTATAAAACTCTCTAGTGATTTTTTGCTCTTCATCAAGACTTATTCTCAAATGTTTTGGATATGTTAATAAGTTGATTTGCCATGATCTATTTTTCACCCAATCTCTTAAAGTATATATTCCATGTAAATTTTTCTTGTGGATAACGGTATTTATGATCACATGCCATTCTTTTTCTAGTTCAGTAACAGTATCTACAATTACATTCCATTTGGATCCTTGTCTTACTTCTTCGTTTAATTCTTTATATCCATCTATACTTACGAAAAATTTTACGTGCTTACATTCTCTCCAAGAATTCTTCCATTGATCTGTAGGCTTAAACATACCATTCGTTATAATTGTTAAATCTAAATCTTTCTTATCAACTGATTCTAAAAATCTCAAATACCGTTTGTTCATTAAAGGTTCACCGCCCAAAAAAACCATTTTTTCAAGTTTTGGCACATTACTTAATGATTTTGTTGAGATTACATTTCCATCAAACTGATTTGACCAATCTGCACCACAAGGTTCGCATCTTAAATTGCAAATATTATCAAACCCTATCCATAAATTTTTTAACTTTATCGTATCACAATCATATTGATCATTAAAATACTGTCTTGTTGATTTAATGCCTTTATCTTCTTGATCCCAACATTTTGAGCATTCAGATATTCTACCTTTCTTAAATCGTTCTCTTAGATCATCATATTCTTTAGAATGTAATATCTGATCAACATCGCCATCAAATTGCATAAGTTGTGTCTTAAATCTACAACAAGGATAGACTCTTCCACCATTTCTTATATTTGTATGATGATATAATGCTGAACACAAGTTCATACAAAAAATCTTTCGGCTCTACGACCCCACCAAACACATTCTCTTGCCCATTTTTCAATATCACCGTCATAATGTTCATAAGGATCTTTCATTTTTTTGTATTGGTTGTTGATTATCTTACAATCAAAATCATATTCCTCGTCAATAAATTCGCATATCTCTTCGTAAAATCTTCTTTTATTTCTTGCAATGTGAATAACCGTGGCTTCTTCATACTCCCAATAAATTTCAGAAACATCTGATACCTTTCTACCCCATGGTATTTCTCTCTTAAAAACTTTGTGAATCAGTCTTTTAGTAATTGTATATTCTTTATGAAGCAGTGTGTGAGTATGTTGCATAAACCAATTGAATAACTTTGTATAGAATTCTCTATGAGAAATGCCATGATATTTTTTTAGATCTAATGCTAATATTCTCAACCAACCTAAGAAATGCATTGAAATCATATACCATTTCCATAATGATGCTTCAATATATTCATCAAATGTCATCGAGTTAGACCCCACCACAACATCATTTACATCTTTCATCAATTCTTCAGGTGGATGCTCATGATGATAAAATGCAGGTGATGTTTGCATTATCTTAACACCATATTTTTTGAGATATTCTGGATCACCAAATGGAGTGTTAGGCAACGCAACCATAACGTAAATACCAATATAATTGTGATAATTAATTTCATCAATTAAACGAAAAAGACCTTCCTTAAAACTTTCTAATGTCTCTTCAGGTAAACCCAATATTGTTTCTATGTAAGCAGGCATACCTTTTGTTTTTAATAATGCTATTACATCTTTCAGATTCGTATTTTCATTGGCACGTTCAATTGCCTTCAATGTTTGATAATTCATTGATTGTAAAGCAACTGTTACGCTTTTGTTTAACCCTACTTTCCAAAGATCTTCGGCTATATCAAAAAGATAAGGTTTTTTATGTTTGGCCCAAGTAATATTGAGTGCATTAGGATATCCTTTAGACTCAAGTTTATCGATAAGTAAATCAGAAATAATTCTATGATTTTTATACATACCAAAATTGTTGTCTATCAAATGCAAGTATTCAATTTTATGATCTGATATCCAATCAATCTCATCAATCATTTTATTATAATCTTGTTTTACAATTTTAGTCCAATGTCTATCTCCGACTTCGCAAAACGTACATGTGTAAGGACATCCTCGTTCCAATTCTATTAAACCTTCCCATTGATAATTATGAGTCTTTATAATATCCAAATCATCAAACAAACCATCTAAATATGGACTCGGAAGTTTTTGTATGTCTTTTATTCTGCCCTCTAGCGGAGTCATAAATTTTTGAGTTGTAATACCATTTACCGTAGAAAAATCTTCGCCATTCAATTTCGCTTTTAGTAAATTCTCAAATACAATCTCACCTTCATTATGTACTATAACATCTATAAAAGGTCTGTCATCTAGAAATTCTTTGCACCTACCATATTTTGGAGTGCCTAACCCACCATAAACTATTAAACAATCTGGATTGATTTTCTTAATGAGTTTACATACACGATCACTCGCATGAGTATTCCAAACAAAATATGATACACCTACAACATCGCATTTAGCCAATTTCTCAGCGGTGACTGATACATCAAACTCACCATCAAGTACATAGACCCAATCATGAACATCAAAAGAAAAATTATTCGATATCTCATCAATAGTCCTACAATAACTCCATACACAACCAGTCGAGTATGGTAATTTGATTTGATTAGTGAATATATGAGAAAGTTCTAAAAAACCAAGTTTATACATTAAACCTATTAGCCTTTGTTTTTAATTCATTAAATTTTGATTTAACTAATTTCAATCTTTCATGATTACGAACTATTTTTGGGTTGATAGACTCTATAATATATTTAACTTCATCAAATGTCATTTCATTGACTTTTTCTAGTTGTTGAAAAAATAATTTCAATCTTTCATTCTTATCTTCAACTTTATCAAATGAATAATCAAATAATTCATCATATAACTCAAATCCAAATTCAGAAAGTGTCTCATAATAATAGGGTCCTGCATAAGTCAAAAAAACTTTTTTGAGCAACAAGGGTTTATAAGTCTTTTCTGAAAAATGAGTTGAAAACTCAACATATGATTCAGATACAACATCGATAAATGACTTAAAATATTCTTTAGGCACACCATAATTGCGTTCTTTATCTTTATAATATCCATTAGGATAATGTTCTGGCATTTCGGTCAACTCGACATTATTATCAACGCTACTACAAAAACAATCAAAAGACTCTCTATTGACAAAATCATAAATTTTTCGTCTAAAATCTTTTTGTGTTTTCCATATCATACAGATAAACTTTTTCTCTGGAACTGATGTATAATTAGGTATAAATTTTTCTATATTCCTGTTATAGGTATCAAAAAGCATCCATGGATCGCTTATAATATTTGGATTATCAGTCAATTTCTTAACGTTTATATCTAATGTCCAATATTTTATGCTAAATGAATCGTAAAAATTAACTATTTCATCAGAATCCAGATTAGTTGTAAAATGACCTGCAATATTTTCGACATTATCAACTAAATTGATTTCATTTTCAATTGTTTTTTTAAGAAATATATTAATCATATATGAATGCTTTTTGTGATGGTTCTCTTAATTCTGGTTCATATGCTTCATCAAGATCTAAAAATTTATACTCAAAATCACTATAATTAAATTGATTAAAACCTGATAACATTTTTTTAACACAATTGTATAAAATATCATGATTAACAAATGACAAATGATTTATTCTTTTGTCTGTTCGTCTAGAAGAAATGTCAGAATGATTTGCAACTATCTCATTATTTGATATCTCTATCAATGATAATGGAAACACATTTTGATTATTAAAGATTATATCATAATAACAATGAAAAATCAATACTTGAGATGCTAATGATTGAATATACTTTTGATATTCAAGATTGATTTTGTAAATTTCGTCAAATGGTGCATCTTGAAACGAGAATACAACTATTAACAAATCATTTTTATCAAATTTTCTAAAATGATTTTGCCGATTTATAGAATGTATTGTGTGTCGAGGACCTTTACCGATCTTACCAAAATTAAAAAATTGCAAAGGTTGTAAATAATTCTTTACTTGATGTGTCCACAATTTGTCTTGATTTCGTATTAACGATATCCTACCTTCGTCTTTCTTAAAACTATTAGGTCTTTTGTCATCAACATAAGAATCACCAAAAACAAAAATACGATTCACCCTCGTTTTAGATCCAATGTTACACAATGAAATCCTCCTCCTAATGTTCTTGAATGTCTCATCGGCATTGGACAACTATCGATTCTATATTGTTTCAGTAATTTCATTAACGGTTTCTGTTTTTCATCAACTATAACAAGATGAGGGTTTACACTCAACAAATTCATTCCTATTGCATTGCTTGATATTCCTGAATTATCACTATCAGCAGAAACCAAATCAGTAAAAAATATTTTTTGCCATTCCTTAAATAACGGAGGATAATTATCTTTATCACATCTATGTCCATTCAATAAAACGAGTCCTTCTCGCAATGGTACAACCGTGCTATCAAAATGAGCACCAGAATACGCATCATATTCAATATGTATTTTATGATTTGGAAACATACTTTGTAACCATTTAGCGCCCTTTTCATTTCCGCTTTGACTTATCTGATACACTAAATTCTTATCACAACGAACAACATTTGGCGCATCAAATAATATTTCTTCATTCATCAGAGTAGGTTTACTCAAATCATCAAAATTAAAACTTTCATCTTTATATCTTTGTTTTGGGGCCGAAAACCATTTTGCTCCATCGTCAAATGCTTCGTGCAGAATATCATCATATGACCAAGTCTCAAATACACGACTTCTCATTACACTCGGCACTTCAACAATACAATCCTCAATTACAAGAAATATATCTCTCGGACAATAATTATGCCACCCAGTTGTTCTCCAGTATGGAGTAACAATTGGTGCTTCATGACGAATTTTTTTAGGTCTATAAACTTTAACCCCCAACTCTTTCAATTTATCACTCAAATACTCCAAATCAATATTAGTTTCGTCAATAACTCTATCACTATATGACCCCACATACTTCGATATTTCACGATAAGTTAAAGTTGCATACATAAAATTTTTCATTGAGGGATCAGGTGGCGGAATATACGCAAAGTCGGCTCGACCAACAATAATTTCTTCTAATGAATCCCAACTATTTGTAGAAAATACTTTCATCGAATTGATTCTCTAATATAAAGTTGATAAATTTAGTTTCATCTTTTGCAATATCATCGCCTAAATATCCCCATTTTGTTCGTTCTTTACAGAAATGGTGATAGTTATATTCTATTTTAGGTTTTAATTTTGATACCTCGTGTGCAAAATCTGACACAGTAAGTTCACATAAAGTTTTTACTTGACTCACTATAGATTTATATCGTTCATCAAAATCTTTATCGTCAAACGAATAATCAAATAATTCATCATATAATTCATAACCCATAACTTGTAATGCTTTGTGTACATTTCTACTTGACATTAAGATATATGGTTTTTTGTGACACACTGGTTTCCAAGTTTTTTCTGTAAACGACAAGCCATCTCCAAAAAACGCATCCGTAACCAAATCAGCACAACTTTGCAAATACTCCAATGGAACAGATTGTTGAAACGCTTCCCATTTATTTGCCATTTTATCTATAATTTCTTCTTTACTTTGTTCATTTAATGGTTTGTCAAGTACCTTATCAAAAATAACTTCATCATATATTTCGTTTAATTCAGTCAATTCTCTTAAATATTTTCTTTCATCATCGTCATATTCATAATATGATTCCATTTGATTCTCATCCTCAAAAGGATAATACGAATAGACGATACGATTGATATTATGAATATCTTTGACAAGTTTTACTCTATGGGTTTTTCTAGTGCCATTTAACGAAATAAAATTATATTTGTAATTAAATTTTTTGTATGTCGTACCATTGTATAGAATATTATCTACAACGCTCAAAATTTTGCCATTATTTAACCTAAAAAATTCATCGTAACACATTGTATAAGGATGAATGAGAAACTTTATATTTGTTTCAATAGTCTCGCCTCTGTCAATAATTAATTTTTTAAGTTTTTCAATTTGCCACCTTATGTTGAAATCACTGGTGACATAATAGACATATTCTTGATTAAATTTTGATGTTAATATCTTGTATAATTCATTCCAACCTGATGGTATATCACCTTCTAATGGCTCTAACCTGTCACAATGATATTCATCCCAAAATATTATATTTTCATTTGGTAAATTAGGATAGTGTTTATCCCAATTAGAACCATAATTTATATCAATTCTGTCAAAACTAATTATCATATGATCCGTAGTATACTACTTCTCTCAATGTCTCATTATGAATAGAATCATTTCTAGTAAATTCTCTCCATGGATCGACAACTACACTTCCTTGATTGAAATGAAAGTCATGGTATTTATTTTGATGTGCCAACAAATAAACACAAGGTTTTGTTGTCCAATTTTCATCAAACCCTACACCATATCTTGACATTTTTGTTGCGTAATGACTAACCAATAGAGAATATGATCCATCTACATAAGACACATTTGGCTTGTATGATTTACCTAATATAGTTATTGGCATTCCATAACTGACCAGTTTTTTAGCCATATTTTCTGCTTGAACTTCTCTTGACTTCATAATTGCCCCAAATAAATCGTATCCTAAATTTAATTTTTTTGATAGAAAACTTAATGCGATATTGTCTCGTGGATGACACGGACCACCATCACCCATACCTGGTTTCATATACATTTCACCCATTATGCGTTGCGTTGATTTTGCAAGTGCATTAGCGACAATATCACAATTAATATTATTACTCTTTTCAGCAACATCTTGAATCATATTCGTTAATCCAATTTTTGCTGATATGAATGTATTATAAAAAACTTTTATGCATTCTGCTTCATCTAATGTTCCAATTTCATATCTTGTATCTTGTTTTTCCATTATAGATTCATAGAAAGATATCAGATTGTCAACTATTTTTTTATCTATGTCATTTGATCCTATAATAACCATTTCTGGATTTAACATATCCCAAGTGGTGGTTCCCATAGCAATCAAATATGGATTGTAGATAAAATTTACGCCTTTTTTTATTATTGGAATGAATTGTTCTCGACATGTGCCAGGCAAAACGGTACTTATAAGAACTATTGTTTGACCAGCAACGACATATTCATTTATAGAATGTAATGCATCTATAACAGTATCATAACTAAAATCTTTAACAGGAAGATGAGATGATGGTGTGCTACCATCATATTGCACATGGTGTGGGGTCTGAACGGCAATAAATATAAATTCTTTATCTACTATCGCATCTTTTATGTCTTGATGAATTATAACTTTATCACTGTCTCTAGCATATAAATCAAACCCATGAACTCTATTTTTAGAGTTAACCATTGCTTCCGCACATTCTAATCCTAATTTTCCAAGACCAATGAATCCTATTTCACGCATAAATAAATCTCGTTAAAGATTCACCTGATTCATCATAAAGATTTTCATGAAAAATCTCTGGTAAATCTGTGTTATAGAAAAAATTTGAGCAAATATTGAACAATGTCTCATGATTCTGTTTAGATAGGTGATTCCAACGTGTGTGTTCAATGTGATCTTTTATTTCATTATCAACAAATTCACGTTGAGATATTAAATGCAAATCGATATCACACACCTTAAAATTGTCATCATTAAAAAACTCTATGTCAAAATCGGAATTATAAGATAAACTACGAAACGCTGGTAAAATCAATATTTTGATTTTCAATTTTTTAGAAAAATAATTCAATAATAAAATGAATAAAAATGGAAAATATTTTATTTCTTTATTGAACATATCGAAAACAAGTTTTATCTCGTGATTCCAATCTAGAAGATACAGTTCTGCATCCTGTAACTCTTTTGTTAATGATATGTGACATGCAGGGGTATCATCCTCTGAACGCAAAAATGGAAATTGTAATCTTGTTCGTTCACTCATTACCAAGACTATTTTATCATTTTCTCTAAAAGTTTCAATCAAAGAAAGAAATTTATGAAAACAATATTGTGGTCCTATTGCTCCTCTACTATGATTTATTAGGTAATAATTTTGTCTTATTGCATTATACCAACGAAAGTCCGTTTCATTTCCTTTTGGTAAAAAAAAGTTATTCTCAACATCATCACTAAAACTATCACCAAAAATATGAATTGTATTCATAAATTTCTCAACAACTTTGTATCAAAATTGGTTATATAACGTAAGGGTGACAATTTTTTCGATATGCTAAAAGCGAGTTTTCTATTGTACTCCAATTTTTTGACTATTTTATCAGATTTCAACAAATCTTGCAATTTTTCTCGATCCATATCCAAATATTTTTTTGTTTGATCTAAAACGGAATTAAATCTTATCTGATAATTTTTATTATCAAACTCATAATCAAATAATTCTGTATACAACTCAAAACCTAACTTTTTAAGAAATCTAAAAAGATGTGGTCCAGCCATTGCTAAAAATGGTTTTCTATGAATAAATCCTTTCCATGTTTTTTCGGTAGGATGAGTAGAAAGATGAATATATGATTCCCAAAACAAATAAATTAAACTTTCTATAAATTCTTTAGATACTCTGTACTGCCAATCTGCATTATCATGATCGGGTTTTTCATTTTCGACAAAATACATCTTATTTTCAGTCATAAGTCTTCTTTCATGCGAATGAAAACCGTTTCTCATTAAAAAATAATGATGACAAGGAAAATCTGGCGATTGATAAATTACGTTGTTAAATTTATAATAATTACCTTGATAAAATGACAAATTCTCTATACCTTTGTCTAATTGCATTTGCCCCTCGTTAGAAACATGTCCTATATTAGACCAGGCTAGATTTTCATGCGAATAAATCTCACTCATCATATGCAATCTACCTAATCTTCTTCCAAAAAGAGGATAAACAACATTATATTTTTTTTCTTTATCAAGATATTCTTTTCTTATGTCAAATCTAGAATCTGAAACTGTATGTAAGAATGTCCAATACCATAGAAAATGCTTTATTCTCAAAAATGATTTTTCTTCGTCAATATCACCATTCTTTAGCATGGTTAATTGAACATTTTCTAAATTTATGTCAAAGTTAATATCTGTTGTTATTATTATAATATTTTTCAAGATATCGCATGAGAAATTTTTGAGAAGCACGTACAAATAACAAAAATTCATCAAATATTGCTCATTCGATACGTCTTTTTCCTCAAATTTTCGGTCTACAAACGTAAAATCATAAGGATGCAGATGATTGTTATCTGTTAAATCATATAATACGTATTTTTTATTTGGTTTTTCGTTTATTAAGTCAATCCAGTAATCATATGGTGGATCGGGAGGATTTAGGTGTACAAATGTATAACCATCTTTCTCAAACATTCCTGCAGATGAATTTTTACCTATTTTTTTACTTTTTTGATTCTCTTCAATTTCAGGATCAGGAAATTCAGTAAAAAATCCATTACTCATAAATGTATTCTTTCTTTAATTTCATGAAATCACTATTTTCATCTAAATGTGATATCTTAAATAAATCTTGTTTATAATCATTAGGTCCATTATCAAAAAAATCTAAAATTATTTGACTAAAGATTTCATGATTTTTTTCACTCAAATGATTTGGTCGATTATCAAATATCAATTTTGTTGAACCATCATCGTATCTGAATCTATTATAATTAGTATCACAATCCATAATATCATAGTCAATAAATTCTCTTGTAGATATTACATCTAAGTTTAGATCAGATGCATAAAATTTATCATTAGATAATTGTTTTAG
>CEOU01083863.1_pt1 | contig 11507 bp, 4 predicted proteins | sample 530731 | NCBI WGS metagenome assembly CEOU01 (sample SAMEA2620894, study PRJEB7988) | marine metagenome | isolation source: saline water (ENVO:00002010), including
CACCAGTAGCTATAGTTTCGGCTCCAAGTAAACCACTTCCGGCTACATACACATTACCGTAAACAGTTTTATCCATGCCTGTTTCTTGTAGCGTCGCCATATCAAACAACTCAGATGTTGATGTGGTTGCACCTGATTGATCCGTTGTTTCAGTCGTAACCATACGCTGTCCTAAACCTAGCTTCCAGTTACCATAAGCTTTAAACGTTAACCATTCACCAATAGCTTCTCTAGCTATTTCAGAGTTCTCTGGTTTAGCCATTTCTTTTATTAAAAGTTTCTTTTGATCGTCATCAAGTGTTATTGGAACTTGGTTAGTAGGTCCACCTGTTTGTTCCTCCTTGCTTAACACGCCGTCACCGTTATCATCATACTTTTCAAACCCAACCATAACAGGTATATTAAGGTTTGGGTTGTACTTATAATCTTCAGCAAAAGTTGAGCCAGCACCTATATCTTCAAAAAGATATGAAGATATATCCTCAGGCTGTATAGCATTTTTTACCATGTTGTTGGTGCTACCATAATCAAAATACGTAGGATTTTTAGGATCACTAGCTCCAGCCTGCATTTCATCTAGCATGCCAGACACATCTTTAATTAACTCCACTGGCTTTCTAGCTTGCTTAGATAACTCATCCACTTGGGCTGAATTAAACTTTCGTTTAATTTGCAGCTTGCCTTCATTCATCTTTTTAGCTAACTCTAAAAATCCTCCTGCTGAAACAATAGTAGGATCTAAGACATTACCTTCCGCGTCTGCAAATTCATAAGTACCAATGTGCTCGCCTGTGATTAACTCTTCTAAGAAAGCCTTTTGCCTCGCTTCAAAAGCATCATCACTTTCGCCAGCACCTTTTTTCATAGCGCCTAACTCATCTGATATATCTTGCGTGGCATCAATAACGCTAAGCATAGCCCCATCTTCTTTAACGTATGTAACGTCTGTGTTTTTAGCTAAAGTAGCTGCTGCTCCTTGATTTGAAAGAGGGAAAGACTCTGTGTTTGTTTTAAATCCAAACTCTTGGTAATCTTCAGATAAACCTGTTATGCTATCTTTGGTAGCTTGAAGCTGCGTTGTGTTATCGTTTAACTCGCTTAATAGTCTCTCTTGCTCTTCTTTATTGCCTGTTCTTACAGCTTCAATATATGCTTCCTTGTCTGTGTTAACCATAGCCTTGAAGTTTTCCATAGCTTCAGGAGTAGCCCACTCACCACGACTGATAGCATCGTCCCACATCTTGTTAAGCTCTTTGGTCTTTTCTCTACCACGATCTACAGATTCACCTATTGCGTATGCACCTACAGTAATAGTGTCAAGCATACCAGTCGCACCTTTAAGTTTCTGCAACTCTACGTTTGCAGTTGCCTTTGTAGCACCCTTTAATCTATTAAGAGTATCGCCTTTTAAACTATAGTCTAACGTTCTACCTACTGATTTTTGTTCTGCCATTACACTTGATTTTGTGACTCCATAAATTTCTGAAACATAGCGAACATTTCAGCATTTCCACCTGCTCCACCACCTACTCCACCACCTGCAGCTCCAGCGCCGCCATACGAGCTTTTAAATTCATCAAACATTTGAGAATCAATTATTCCTGCTTTAGCCGCGCCTGCCATGCCTACTTGCGCAGCCCCTGATATCATCTGCTGTTGAGCTTCTTGTTTCTGTGCCATGGCTAATTGCTCAGCCTGTCTGTTAACCGCAACTTCATCAGCAGCCATACCCATGAATGACTGTATCTTACCAGCTTGAGCTTGTCTACTAATAAGTTCACCTTCACGTTCAAGACCTTGTATTCTAGCAGACTCTTGGCGCTCTTGTAGTTTATTAGCTTGCTCTTGACTAGCTATATTGGCTTGAGCTTTTTGAGCGTCTATAGCACCTTGATTAGCTAGGCTCTGTGCAAGAGCCGCTATCCCTGACGCGCCAGCAGCACCACGCATACTTTGCATGATGTTAGCTTGCGTAGACATTTGTTGATCTCTTTCAAACTCCGCTGCTTGAGTATTAACGGTAAGATCTTCAAATACGTTTTCCATATTAAGATACGGATTACTTGTGTCAAGCCTTCTAAACCTATCTTTCTGCTCGTCAAGTTCGTTCTGAGCTTTTCTAGCGTTTCTACGAGCTTTATCTTGAGCTGATTTTGCTTGCTTGTTTTTTATGGCACCTGTTGCTATTGATATAGTGGCGCCTACTGCCATTGCCCAACTCATAGTTTATTTATTTTTAATGTATTCTTCGTATTCTTCATAACTAGCTACGATTATTTCTTTTTCTAATTCTTTAAGATCTTCGGTATTTGTAGGATTACCATGTACGTTGTACCATATAGTATCCTCATGTGCGTAAGCTATACGCTTTATACCAGGTCCAGCAACAATAACATCAGGAGCTGTATGCTCTGACGTACCGTTTTCACTAACAACTGTTAAATGCCCAGACATAAGAAAGCTAACGTGTTCGTGTTTATGTATAGCTCCTATTACTATACAACCTTGTTTAACAAACATCTCTCTAGCATATACTCCGTCTACAAATATAGACTCTGTGGAGCATAGATTGCTGTTAGGTATAATAGGATTTTCTTTTGTTCCTACTATAACGTTAGTTCCATCTGCTATATCACGAAACTTATTTTCTATATCTATTATTGTAGATCTAAAGTCTTTTGATAACTCTGTTTGCTTGTTACTTAAACTATTATTAGGCATTATTTAATTAAATTACACTAATATAGTTACACTTTTTGCTGTTTATTTACTACTTTCAAAAGACTCCATAGACACAGCAAATAATTCAGCGTGTTTCTTAGAGTTGTTAGACATCTTAACATCTGCATAGTACCCTAATACCGAACTTAAATTAGCTTTATTATCTTTGCTAAACAGTATAAACCTAGTATTGCCGTTAGTACTAGCGTAGGATAACGTCGTATCACATATTATCGTAGGCGAGTTACTGTCCGGATTATTGATCTGCCTAATCTGACCTATCTCAACTATGTTCATATTGTTAATTGTAAACTCTGTGTTAGTTACTCCAGTAGTTTGCACGTAATACGCTGTATCACCCGTTTGGCAAGACACGTTTAATGGTGATGTAAATGTCAGTGTTATCGATGGCATTATGATGCGGTTATTATGTTATCAATTAATATAGGTATAGTAATGTTGTCTCTTAGCTCTTTAATTAGCACATGTCCTCTTATTACAATATCATTAGATATTTTAACTTTACTAGCGTTAAGAATTTGATATTTATTATTGTTTACAAACGATATGCTTTCATTATCAGGTAAACTTACACCTGTGTCTAACACTATTGTAGTAGCATTTGTAAATGACTCAACTTTACCAATATCTGTGCCGTCTGCTTTACGAGCTGTATCACCTATATTTATACCTTTTATATTATCTAAAACGATAGACGTGCTACTTGATCTAGCGCCGTTTGTTAATATTGTAACACCGGTATCTCTACCCATTTCAGTTTTAAGAACAACGTCATTTGTTAAACTGAGTGTATTTAATTTAGGTGTTATTGTAAATTCAAACGGAAGTACATTAGCTGGATCTACAAATTGTATTAAAGTATTGTCAGGTATAGCAGCAGCTGCGCTAATAGTTACATATCTATCATCAATGCTAGACACCGTTGTACCATGAGTTACTGTTGGCGTATGAGTATCTGCGCCTGATGTATCATACGTCCCGTCGAATATTACTATCATACCTGGACGTATCTTTCTGTTAATTTTTTTAAGAGTTATAACAGTTCCAGAACTTCCACCGTTTCCACCAATTGCTTTTACAGGCACCTTTGGAACCCTTAACCCGTAGTTATCACCCTCATAGCGCGCAGGCATGGTAAAGTGTACAGGCGCTCCCACGCTAGTATAATTATCTGCAAACTTAGTTGCTGAGATCGTTAATCTACGATCTGCATACTGAATTATTGACGCTTCGCTAGCCAAGGTTGGCACGCTGCTAGAAAGAGAGCTACTACCTATTGCAGATAAAGTAATGTCATATCTTGCGTCTGCCCTTAATCCAGATATATTAGGTATCTGTATCCAGTGTCTATATATGCCGCTAGCAGGTATTGTGTACTCTGTTGTATCTTTAGTTGTACCAAAAGCATGTGTTTCATAATTGTAATATCCAGCAGCTAAAGTAGAGTCTGAAGTAGTAGTACTTTTTTGTTCTACTGAAAGCGTATATTTAGCGCCTGAGTTTCCTCTAACTATTACATTGGCAGAACCACCCGTCATAGGCATAGACTCTGGATATATAACATCTGAAATAGTATCAGTCATACCTGAATGTGTTACCTTAGTATCATAGATTATTTTGATAGCATGACCTAAGTTTAACATAGTGTTATCAGCCGGATCGGGGAATACTGAAGGATCACTACTAGCTGTGTAGTAAACTCTGACAGTAAACCCAGTAAGATTACCAGCGGTACTATATACTTTTAGGTCGTCAGGAAACTCTACGGTATAGTTGTTTTCATACAGACCCATGTTTTCTTTTATAGCAGCGGGAGGTCCTGAGTAGTGATAACCGCTTTGAAGGCTGTAAGGTATTTCAGCTACAAGAGTTGGCGTGTCGCTTTCTATAATGTTATTACCCACAAACTTCCAGTTTGTAAAATCTCCTCCAGCAGATCCTGCTGTAATTTGAGTTTCAGTTACATTAGCCTCGCCAGCGTCTGCGCCAATATTATGAGGTGTAATAGCGTTATTATTTTCGGTAAAGTATTCCCAATAAACTCTAAACGCCACATCTCTAAGCTCTGGATCAGTATCGTCTACATGAGTAGCTTTTTCATCTACATCAATATACCAAACAGCGTCTGAAGTTGGCCACGTAGCGGTTGCCTTAAATGTAACAGTAACATGTACCTCGTTACTAGGATCTCCTGCTACGGTGGTGTTTGTAAATGTTACTTTTTCAATAGTATCTGTATCATCAGGGTCTCCACCAGCGCTACTATCATCTACCCATACTAAGTCGTTGTCACCATCTGCACCACCTGCCCATTCAAGATTTTCAGCTGCTAACGGAGTTCCGCTATATACACCGTTAATTATAGGTGATAAAATAAACTGAGCATTTGCAGTGCCAATAGCTGCGCCACCTTCGACGTTTAGTGAAGCTGTAGTAGCAGACCACTTAGCGGTTTCATCTGCAATAGTAGCGGCGTCATCCCAAGCTCCACCACTTCCATCAGTTCCTTGGTATGTACTAGACGTATTGTTGGTTACTTTAATATTAATATAACCATTGTAGTCAGAGTCATCATGAGCCATTGAAGCATTACCTAACCCTTGCACGCTAAACTCTCTTTCATCAAGATTACTAAGCGTAGTGCTTTCACCAGTAGGGTATCCAAAGTACTTGCCCTCTTTATCTCTAAAGAATAGATTACCACATGTTTGAAGATCCGTTGTTATACTCTCTGCAAACCAACCATTTTTAGGGTCTAGGTTGTAATATTCTTCATCATCTATATTAGCAGCAACTAAACCACTAGAGGTGCTATAGTCGTTTGTTAATCTAAAGCTAGACACAGAATCCCACTCATCAATTCTAGCTTGTGTACCTTCGTAGTTTATAGTATTAAAGCTTTTTACAGAGGACTTTTGATCGTTAAAGACAGGTGTTACATCTGAGTTATAGTACGTTCCGTAGAAAGTATTATGCGGAGTACTAAATGTTATATCTTGAGGGATAAATAATGAAGTAACAGCGTTGCTGATAGTAACAACGTTTGAAGATATAGAAGATATAGTAGAGCCTTCAACAATACCAACGCCTTCAACAAGCATGCCAGTTTCTAAACCAACAACGGTAACCATTGTTAAGTTAGCAGAGCTAGCGCTAGTAGAATAATATGTTATTTCTGTTTCATCGTGGTGCTTATATAACTGTCCTCCGCTAAAAGTGTAGTAGTTATTATTTATAGTAGTTCCGTGCTGAGGTATGAAACTCTTAAAGCTTGACCAGCCCTTTGACGTATCGTTATAAGTTATTGTTGTATTTTCATGAGCAACGGTTTGAGTTTTAGTGTATTTTTTAGATACAGTGAGATTATACTCGTTTTTTCTTTCGTCAAAAGTACCCAAGCATCTCCAAGTATTATCTCTAAATAAATCTGCGAAGTAGTCATTCATACCAGCATTAGATATAGGTACTATACCTTCATTAGTAAGCCTAAGTACTTTACCGCGCATTGCATCTGTAAAGTAAACAGCGTAAGGATTTTCAGCCATAGACTCTGGATTAGTAGCTATACCGTATTTACCCTGGTATGCTTGTACGTCACCTATGACTTTATTGCTTGCTACAAGTTGAGAATTACCATCAGCATTAAATAAAAGATCTCTGTTTGTTACTGCTCTAAGAATTTTATCTTCGCAGAACATAATGAGTCTAGTGTTTCTATTTAGAAGAGCTTGTATACTACCGTGTATTGGATTTAAGTCCTTGGTAATATTTTCAGCCATAATAAACTGGTTAGTATCGTTGACTCCAGCGTTAGAATTATATATACCTGACCAAATTAAACCATGCTTTCTACGCTCCTCACGTATTTGAACACCTATACCAGAAGAAGCTTTTACTCCATTATCAACCTGCGGCGCGTTGAAGTCGTCTCTAATTCTATCAGATTCTATACCGTTTCCAAAGGCCCAACAATTGTTCCAATCTAAAGTATGCGATTGAACGTGGTTCTTATAAACGTTGTTTACTGTATTAACTCCACCGTGAAGACTTATGTATTGTTGACCAGCAGCAGCGACTGCGCTTGCAGGTACATTAAACTGATAGTGATTTCGTTTTTTAACTCCTATAAGTGTGTTAGCACCTATTTGAGCTAATAAGTTTGTAGTTAATTTTATAGTTGTAGTATCACTCCAAGAGTCTACTATATATTCATTATCTCCATAAACTATTGTAGAGCCAATAGGTATTAACTCTTCGTTAGTTCTATCAGTAGTAACTAAAGGTATTAATCCGCTAGCCTGGTAGTATATATCAAGCTCTACAGTTTCTTTAGGGATAGTTTCCCACACGGCAGGGTTGGCAGCAAAGTGACCTCTATCTCCTGCTACTTCATCTACTCTTTTGTATATCTGTATAGCGTCTAAATGAGGTATACCATTTTTGCGAGGACCAGAGTCAAAATCGTGCTTTAACGCTCTTCTAGCTTTACCTGCAGCTCCACCAAGATAGAAGTCGTCCGTGCTGTTATTAGTCGGCATTGCAAAATCACCACTAGTTAAGTTGTTAAAAAGATCAGGGTTAGTTCCTCTTGTTGGCGAATACCCATAACCTGTGCCGCCAATAGGTCTATTAACAAGTATAGACCAACGCTGTCTCATTTGCGACCCTCTATATTGCCTTCTTGATTTTTCTTGACTTGACCCTAAAAACGAACCTTCTTTAAAATTCCTTATACCGTAAGCACCGGTTTCATCATCAACATGATCTGGTTTCCATATGGTACTATCGCCATAACCAAAACCATCTAGACCAGCAAAGCTGCCTACTATATACAAGCTTGGTACTAGTGGATCCGGATCCCTCTTAAATCTAAACATAGTTCCTGGTTGAACTAAATCTGCAATAAAGTCCGCGGCTATAGCGTGTTCACCAGAGCCAACTTCTTGTACCGTATGGTCATATGGTCCGCTATCGTCATTACCTCCGTTCCAACCTGTACCCATACCGCTCCAAGATAAATCCATAACGTAACCACCATGCCATATACCTCTACTAGGTTGACCTTCTCCAGCCTCCATGTTTCCAGGCATATCGTTTTGATGAAATTCAGGAACATCAGTCGCATCAGATCCACCGCTGCCTCCAGAATCCCAGCTGTAATTACCACCCCAGGCAGAATCAGGTTTAGCGTAACTACTACTAGTTAAATCAAAAGCAGTGCAGGCATCTATAAAAAACGCTTGAGAGTTTTCGCACTCGGCCTGTACGTTTTCCCAAAAATTTTCTGCTTGATTGTACGCTAACCCACTTTCGTCATTAATCATACGAACCGGATTTCCAATAAAATCCTCAGTGTAACAACTGTGCGCGTGATCATACTCACTTATAGAACCCGGTGTAGCAGCTCCCCACATATACTGGTACATGTCGCTTTCGCTGTAGTTACCTGGATACTCTGTTGGGTGCAAAGCATAATCTTCATCGTCGGTATAACTATCATTTAACCTATGATAAGGATTGTCAGCAGGTCCAGCAGCAGTAGAATTAGTGTATCCGTTGTTGTTTAAATATCCTATATTATGCTCAGAGTACAACACAAGATCGCTAGCCTCTAATTCATTTAAAGCTCCTACACCTAGATACGTTTCAAGTAAAACGTTTGAGTTTATTTTAACAAAAAATCTACCGTCAAACTCTGGTAGGTTTTCTTTTTTCAACTCAAATATTTCTAACTGCAAGTCCGATAGATTTGGATCGCTAACAAACGCTACGTCTGGGCCAAACGGTTCTAATATAGATATCTTAAGATAACCAGTTCCACCAGGAGCTACAGACACTATGCGGTATTCAAGAGATCTACTATTACCGCCGTTGCCATGTAAAACTAATGCAGATCCACCAGTGGTAAGACCTATTTCATCGCCAAATGTAGCGTCAAATTGGTTATCATCTACGTACATAAATGAATAACCTTCCTGTGGTACACCAAAACCTACATTGTTACCTATTGTGTCATTATCAGTTAATCTACCAAGGCTTCTTCTAGTAGTACGAATTTCATCAGGAGCTTCATTTTCTATTGCTAAAACTTTAAATCTAGCAGGAGCGGTGATAGCTTCGTTAGTTCCATGGGCTTTTTTAAGCTCAATAAAATCTTCTTCGTTCAACTTGTTTCTATCAGCAGAGTTAAAGGAAAGCCAGATGTTTCCATCTTCAGCGTTATACCACCTATCAGAAGCCATGTTGTAGTATTCTACTGAGGTTTCTTTAACATAGTACGTCATGTACTCGGCCCAGTCTGGAACCGTGGTAAACTTATTAAGATTGGTGACTAATCTATTTCTAGTTTCACAAGCAGGTTTAAATACTGTTATCGTATTATAGTTTCCACCCTGAGTTGTTCCAGTTAATATAGGTGTTTCTCTACCATACCTATCACTATAAACAACACCTACCTGATATGTTCTTAAACACTTAACAGAAGGTTTAGCATATGACGTATCAAAACCATTTACGTCTTCTTGTAGTAAGAATAATTCAATAATAGGATCTACTTCAACAGTGTAGTTTTGAACATAGTTGCCGTATATAAGTCTATTAGCACTTACTTCTTGAGCTAGCGCGTATCTTGGTACGTTATCCCACGGTCTTAGTATTTGATTACTAGGTACCGCAGCGTGAATCATATCAGTCGTAACTACAAACGATCCTCTTATCGGGTTTCCTTGACTGTCTAAATTATCGCTTGTTAAGTCGCCAGGCCACAAACCTGCTTGTATATCAGTGTCTGTCCTTTTTAACGTTTTTACTACAAAAACATTAGGGTTATTTGTTTCTTTATATAGTATGTCTATTTCAGATATATCATCTGGAATACACCCGTAGTCGTAGTGGTAATATCTTAAAGTCAATTCTCGTAACTGATTTACCATACCAAAATTATAACCTTCTTTAGGTTCATATCTATATACATCTGGTAAAAAAGCTATTTCAGAAAACGGCGCAAATGGAGAATACTCCCCGTCTGTATACTTATATCTATAAGAAAATCTTGGAAACTTATACTCAAACAAAGACTCAGGTGTCTCTTGCCTAACGTTAAACCTGCCTGTAGTCTGACTTAACGCGCTACCTATAGATATTATTCGCACAGTAAAAGGACCCGTTGAAGGTGAAGTTTGCGTAGATGGCGAACTCACTATCTCAACTCTAACATCGTAATCAACAAAATTACCTAGCCCTTGCATAGGTCCTTCAGGTGTTATAGCTGTTATTAAAACAAAACTTCCTTCAGCATAGTGAACTGGAGATGTAAAGGTTAAATCAACTTCTTGCTGAGTACCGTACAAAGCATTAGCGTCGGTGTTCCAAAAAGGATTTGTTGATTCATTTATAGTGGTTGTTTGTGTATCTATATCTATACCTCGATTCATATCTAGGTCTAGAGGTTGAGTAGGAGCAGGTCTTATAACTGTGACGTGCTGTTCTTCTACATAGACAACTTGGTTACCGTCAGCATTAGTTACTGTAGATAATTGATTTTCATAGTAATCGTTAGCTCTAACTAATCTTGTGTGAAAATAATCTGTATCACCCTCAAAAGTATTAGAACTATATGTGGTTGTTGCAGCCGCAAAACCACCTACGCCACCACCTACTATATACTCCGTGCCTCCTGTACCAGCAATAGATCTAGTTATGTTTATTTTTTTAGGCTCACTAATATTATCCGTCCAGTATATGAAGTCGTCTAAAATATTTATACCTGTAATAATATTATTTTTTCTAAAGTTTAAAACTCTACCAGGGTTGTTTGTGTTACTAGCTGGTGGCGAGTAAAATACTATTTCAGAGTTATCTGTAAAAGTTGTATTAACGTTAGTTGTAATCTTCCAGCCTGAGTCATAGCTTATGTCTGTTACGAATATATTGTCTGCTAAACTATAGTTTAAGTTACCACCAGTAACGGCCATACCTATTCTAATACCAGTTCTGTTTTGAGTAGTAGTATCATCAGGCGAGCTACCTACATCATCTTGAACTTTAAAAGTTCCAGTACCACTCGTTGTACCAGAGGCTTTTGTTTTAACGCGCCATATATCTACGAATACATACTTTGACTTTTCTGTAATTGTATCGTATTCTACTATATAGTCTTTACATATATTAGGTCTTCCAACAGCATTAGCAAACTCACTACCACAAACGAAATAATATATTTTATCTCTATCTGCCGCGGGTATAGAACCTACACATATAGACGTTGCGGGTATATTATACACAGCGTTAGACGTATGGTCTATAGTAGCCTGTAGCTTGTTACCAGCTATGTTCTGAACTATACCAGCGTCAGATCCTTCTGATGTAGATACTTGAATATTATTTGCGTCTCTGTATTCGCCAGTAGGAACAAGACGTTCGTCCTTGTCTTTGTTCATTCTGGCTTTGTCAAAACTGTGTTTTAACTCTGCCATATGTTAGTGCTTAATTTGTTTAGAGCCTCCTCTAAGTACTTGAGTTAATTCTTCTATTTTAAGGTTAGATAACCTTAGCTTTGCTTTCCTTGTTTCAGCAAACCTTTCTTTTTTTATTCTTTGCAATATACCTGGGTCACTGTCTTTTCTTGAAGACAATAAACCGTAAAGTATGTGCTTGTATATAGCTTCTTCCGCAAGCTTAGGTACATAACTAGATTCTAAATCTATACCATCTCTTGTAATATTTGAAGCTATACCATCGCTAATGTATTTTATAATTAACGTTTT